>Ga0136643_10000030_pt1 | contig 126054 bp, 112 predicted proteins | sample TergutLab28metaG_FD_96883 | JGI IMG/M metagenome (GOLD analysis project Ga0136643, IMG submission 96883) | Labiotermes labralis P1 segment gut microbial communities from Petit-Saut dam, French Guiana - Lab288 P1 (version 3) (version 3) | ecosystem: Host-associated > Arthropoda: Insects >... | reverse complement strand
CCGACAGAGACAACGGATATCTCGGCACCGTGGAACAATACCAACAATGGTTTGATGATTGAAACCTTTGGTGAGATGGTAAGAGTCGGGAATTACAATGCGATCATTGAGTGGAGCATTATGACCGGATTACCATAAAGAGAGAGGATTGATTATGCAAATAAGTCCATATTTATCATTCAACGGAAATTGTGCCGAAGCAGTGGCACTCTATGAAAAGGCATTTAAAACAAAAGCAAAGGTGATACGGTACAAAGATGCACCGGCTGAGGTCAGTGACTTGGCACCGGCAGACTTTGTATACCATGCACAAATCAGAGTGTTTGATGATACTATTATTTTGCAGGATGTATTGCCAAAATATTCTACTTATGCAGGTGATAATGTGATGATAACCTTATGTGTGGACGAATATGATAAAAATGTGGCGCAGGAAGTATTTCATGTTTTGAAAGAGGGCAATGAAGCCGCAGAGGAGTCCATGAGGGGTTCCTGGATTAAATGTATTGGGCTTTTAACAGATCGTTTTGGCATCCGTTGGAATATTTGTGCCTGTTAGGTGATTGTGCTTTAAAAAGCGCGCTGTGTGATTTGCTGCGTAAATGCTTTACTTAAAAATTAAGCTCCTTTATAATATCTATTATACGATTGGATATTATAAGGGAGCTTTTTAAATGATGTATTTTACTTATATACTACGCTGTGCGGACGATACGTTATATTGCGGTTATACCACGGATTTAGAGCGCAGAATCAAAAGCCACAATGATGGTTTTGGTGCAAAATATACGAGAAGCCGTAGGCCTGTAGAGCTGGTTTATTTCGAGGGGTTTTCTTCTAAATCTCTGGCGTTAAAACGGGAATATGCCATCAAAAAACTGCATAAAAAAGCAAAAGAGCAGCTTATTGTCAAACATGCACAAAACAGCAAGAAAACGGAGGAAATATAATATGGCACTTCAATTTGTCTTTGGTCCTTCCGGTGCCGGAAAATCTCAATATATGTACAATCATATCATACAAGCATCCATGAAACATACGCAAAAAAACTATGTTGTGCTTGTTCCGGAGCAGTTTACCATGGAAACCCAACGGGAGCTTTGTTCCTTACATCCAAATGGCGGCATTATGAATATTGACGTGCTTAGTTTTGGGCGTCTTGCATATCGTATCTTTGAAGAGACGGGTGGAAACAATCGATTTATTTTGGATGATGCAGGAAAAAATTTGATGATTCGTAAACTTGCCGAAACGGATACAGCCCGATTGAGATTTTTTGGAAAAAACTTGAAAAAGCCGGGTTACATTAGTGAAGTGAAGTCCCTGCTCTCGGAGTTTACCCAGTATGGTTTGCAGCTACCCGCTCTGCGAGCGTTTATGCAAACATTGGAGAAAGAGAGCTGCTTGTATTTAAAATTACAAGATATTTGTGAGCTTTATGCGGGTTTTATGCAGGCTTTGGCAGATAAATATATAATCAATGAAGAATTGTTGGATGTGTTATCTGCTGTGGTTCCCCGGTCGGTTATGTTAAAAGATAGTGTCCTTGTGATAGACGGTTTCACAGGTTTTACGCCGGTGCAAAATAAATTGTTGGGAGAGCTATTAAAGGTTTGTGGGCAGGTTTTTGTGAGTGTGGTAATTGATCCAAACAGTGACCCGTTTGTATATGGGAATCCGGATCAGCTCTTTGCCCTATCTAAAAAAATGACAACGACTTTGGTAAAAATTGCATGTGATAACAAAATCGTAATAGATGAACCTATTACATTGTTTGAAGAACCGATTCGGCGTTTTGTTCAAAATAAAGAATTGGGTTTTTTAGAAAAATTTTTGTTTCGTAACAAAAAAGAAATATATGAAGAAAAAGTGTCTAGGATTCAATTAAAGGTCGCGGCCAATCCCCGCGAGGAAGTGGAATACATAACGGGAGAAATAAGGCGGTTGGTACGAGAAGGAAATCTGCGCTACCGGGATATTGGTGTGATTGTTGCCGATATAGATGTGTATGGACCCCAGTTCATCCGTGCTTTGGCTACTTGTGAAATCCCCTGCTTTGTGGATTATAAAAAAAGCATCATGCTCAATTCTTTTGTGGATTATATCCGAAGCCTGCTAGAGATGATAGACGTTGGTTTTTCTTATGATGGTGTATTTCATTTTTTGCGAACCGGTCTGACAATGTTTACACAAGACGAAATAGATCAGTTGGACGATTATGTACGTGCGACAGGGATTCATTCTTTTAAGAAGTGGTGTAGCCCTTGGTTATTTCAGACAAGGGATGTGAAAGAAGAAAAACTGGCAGAAGTAAATGCCTTGCGTGTGCGTTTTGTAGAATGGGTAGAGCCCCTTGTTTTGATTTTGAAGCAAAGAAAAAAAACAGTTCAGGATATAACGGAATGTGTGTATGATTTTTTCGTGCAGGAAAGAATACAACAAAAGCTAAGGGATTGGGAAATGGAATTGCAAGAACTCGGCGAATTGGCTTTGGCAAAGGAGTATGCGCAGATTTATCGCATTGTGATAGATTTATTGGATCAATTTGTTGCGCTTTTAGGAGATGAGGTAGTTTCCTTGTTGGAATATCGGGAGATACTGGATTCTGGCTTAGAGGAGGCAAAGGTTGGGGTGATTCCCCCCACCTTGGATCAAGTGCTGATTGGTGATATGGAACGAAGCCGTATGAATCAGGTCAAGGCGTTGTTTTTTGTAGGTGCCAATGATTGTTTTATTCCGGGAAATTTGCGAAGTTCCGGCTTGCTTTCGGAAGAAGAGCGCCTTCGTTTTGATGGGGCAGGTATTGCCTTGGCACCCGGCGGAAAAGAACAGATTTTCATACAAAAACTGTATCTTTATTTGGCTTTGAGCAAACCACAAGAACGGCTGGGTATTTCTTTTAGTAGAAATAGTTTAGAGGGGAAAAGTCTGCGTCACGCTTATTTGGTTTCTGAGATTAAAAAAATATTTCCATACTTGCATACAGAAGATGTAAGCCGTATGGAAATCAAAGACAGAGAATGGACGATCCAAACGGCCCTTGCCCAATTAGGGAAGGGATTGTCCAATCGTCGTTATGGATTGGATGATACTTGGAAGGAGCTTTTTACCTGTTTGCAAAAGGGTGCTTTTGTGCAAAAGGGGCGGGTACAAAAAATGGTAGAAGCAAGTTTTTTTGCACAAAGGGATGAAACGTTATCTACGGCAGAAGCGGATGTGCTTTATGGGCATCCGGATCAAATAAGTGTGTCTCGCTTAGAAAATTTTGCCGGTTGTCCATATCAGCATTTTTTGCGTTATGGTTTGCGTTTGCGGGAGCGAGAAGAATATCAATTCGAATCATTGGATTTGGGAAATATTGCCCATGCAGCCTTGGAGTCTTTTTCTAAAAAAGTACAGGAATCGGGTGATGCTTGGATGGATTTAGAGGAGGGACAACGGGCGAAATGGGTGGCGGAAAGTGTGGATGCCGGCGTTGCAGATTATGGCAATCAGATTTTGCATAGCAGTAGCCGTTATACATATTTGATTCAACGGATTAAAAAGCTGGTATATCGTTCCGTTTGGGCACTGACGGCTCAAATGGCAAAGGGGGATTTTCGTCCCGTTGATTTTGAATTGAATTTTGGCAGTGGAAAGATTGACCGCATTGATATCTGCGAAACGGAAGCAGAAATATTGGTCAAGGTGACGGACTATAAAACGGGAAGCAAAAGTTTTGATATCACTTCTTTTTATCATGGTTTGCAATTGCAATTGCCGGTATATTTGAATGTGGCGGTTGATTTGCAAAGCCGGGAAAATCCGGAAAAAAATGTGGTTCCCGCCGGCTTTTTATATTATCAAATGCAAGACCCCCTTGTGGAAAAACAAGAGGATATGCATGGAGTAGAACAGGAGATTTTAGGGAAATTGCAACCGGATGGTTTGATTCTTGGTACAGCGGAGGTTTTGCCCCATTTTGAAGCGGGTTATGATGGGAAGAGTAAGTTGATTCCGGGTCGCAGCAAACAAATCAGTGCGGCTGATTTTGCGCTGTTGTTAGATTATACGAAAAAGAAAGTAGCTGATTTGAAAGAATCCATTTATGGGGGAGAAATCAGGGCGATTCCTTTTCAGATGGATGAGCAAACGGGCTGTGATTACTGTAGTTTTCGGGGTGTGTGTGGTTTTGATTCTCAGATAGACGGTTATGGATATGGTCAAATAGAAAAGATGAGCCGTGGGGTTTGTTTTGCTAAAATGAAAGAGGAGCTGGAATAGGATGGGAAATCATTGGACAGAAGAACAGTTGCAGGCGATTACGTTGCGAAACCGCAATTTGTTGGTTTCGGCGGCTGCCGGTTCCGGTAAGACAGCGGTATTGGTAGAGCGCATTGTGCAAATGCTATTAAATAAGGCGCAGCCTTTGGATGTAGACCAATTGTTGGTGGTAACCTTTACGGAGGCCGCAGCTGCAGAAATGAAAGAACGAATCCGAACGGCTTTGGAGCGGCAATTGGAGTTGGAACCGGAAAATGCGCACTTGCAAAAGCAGGCACTTTTGATTTATAAAGCAAATATTTCAACGATTCACGGTTTTTGTTTGTATGTGATTCGTGAACATTTTCATGTGATTAATTTGGATCCCAATTTTCGCATTGGGGAAGAGGGTGAATTAAGATTGATGCGCCAAGATGTGATGGATGAGATGCTGGAAGCTCAATATGCAACGGCAGATAACCATGCTTTTTTAGCCTTTGTGGAGAAATTTAGCAGCAGTCGCAGTGACAAAAAGATAGAAGATAAAATTCAGCAATTGTTTCAGTATGCAATGAGCACACCAAATCCGGCACAATGGCTGAAAAAATCCATTGCAAAATATGACATGGAAAAAGAGGGCATTTATATAGAAGAAACAGATTTTTGGAAAGAGCTTCGAGAGCAGGTACAGCCTTTTTTGGAATCGGCGGTATACAATATAAAACAAGCAATCAAAATTGCCCATTTGCCGGATGGACCTTATATGTATTTGCCTATGTTGGAGGCTGATTTAGAAGCGTTGTTGCATATGATTTCCTTGTCTGCGTTTGCTCAGTTGCGCGCAGCGATAGATGCTTACAAGGCTTTGCGCCTTTCCGCAAAAAAAGATGTGACGGTTGATCCGGCAAAAAGAGAGCAGGTCAAAGACTTGCGAAAAGGGGTCAAAGAGGGTGTTTTGGCTCGATTAAAAAAAGAGTTTTTCTTTGGAACCGTAGAAGAGATGATGGATGATATGAAAAGCTGTCAAGAAACGGCACAGGTTTTGCAAGATCTTGTGTTGGATTTTGCGGCCCGTTATCGCAAACGCAAGCGCAGCAAAAACATTTTGGATTTTAATGATATGGAACATCTGGCCCTTTCTATATTGGGCAAAAAAGAGCAGGATGGTTTTGTGGCTTCCTCTGTGGCAAAGGAATATCAGGCGCGCTTTGCTGAGATTATGATTGATGAATATCAGGATAGCAATTTGATTCAAGAGTCTATTTTAACATTGGTTTCCCGAAATGTAAAAAAAGAAAATAATATTTTTATGGTAGGGGATATTAAGCAGAGTATTTATAGTTTTCGCTTATCAGTTCCGGAGTTATTTATGGAAAAATATAATAACTATTCGGAGGAGGAAAGCGAAGCGCAGAAGATTATTTTGTATCGCAATTTTCGAAGTCGCCCGCAGGTTTTGGAGAGTGTAAATTATGTGTTTCATCGTATTATGAAGAAATCGGTTGGAGGGATTTCTTATGATGATAGGGTAGCGTTATACCCGGGTGCAGATTTTAGCAACGTATTAGGAGCGGATTCTTCCTACCAATCCGAATTGATTCTTTCTGATCGGGGATCGGTGGATGAGGCAGAAGTGATTGCTTGGCGCATCAAAGAACTGGTAGGGGTAAGTCAAGTTATCGACAAAGAAACAAAAATATTGCGAAAGATGCGATATAGCGATATTGTGATATTGTTGCGTTCTACAAGAGGTAGGGGAGAAGTGTTATCCGCATATCTAAATGATGCGGGTATACCTGTTTATTATGGTAGCCAAGTAGGTTATTTTGCGGCTTATGAAGTCTGTGTTTTGATGGACTATCTTCGTGTAATTGATAATCAACGGCAGGACATTCCTTTGGCGGGTGTTTTGACATCCCCTTTCGTGGGATTGACGGAAATCGAATTAAGTCAAATTAAGGCAACGGCTCCGCAAGAGCGTTTTTACAAAGCGGTATGGAACTATCCCTGTGGCGGACAAGCAAATGGAAGCATACAGGAAAAATTGGAAAAATTTAAGCAAGATATGTTAAAGTATCGTCAAAAATTGGTTTATATGGGCATTCATGATTTGTTGTGGCACATTATTGCGGATACAGACTATGGTCTTTATGTGCAAAGTATGCCGGGGGGCAATCAAAGAAAAGCAAATGTAGATATGTTGGTTGAAAAAGCGAAATTATTTGAAACTTCCAGTTATAAGGGTTTATTTCATTTTATTCGTTATATTGAACAGTTGGAAAAGTATGAGGTGGAGTTTGGTGAGGCCGGTATTTCAGATGAACAATCTGATGTGGTGCGGATTATGAGCATTCATAAAAGCAAAGGTTTGGAATTCCCGGTCGTAATGGTAGCGGCCATGCATAAGCAGTTTCATGTACAGGACTTAAATAGCAATCTTTTGATACATCCAAGTTTGGGCATTGGTATGAATGCTGTTGATTTGGAGCAACGGACAACCCAAGGAACCATTTTGAAACATGTAATCCGAAATCAATTGCAATTGGAAAAACTGGGGGAAGAGCTACGGATTTTATATGTGGCGATGACCAGAGCCAAGGAGAAATTGATTTTGATCGGGCAGGTAAAAGAAAAGGTTTTGACGGAAATAGAGGAAAGGCAGGATTATGGAAAGAAAGGCTTATCCTTTTTGGAAATTGCCGGTGCAAGAAGTTATTTGGATTGGTTGCTGCCATTGTTGAAACAAGAGGGACAAAAAGATGTTTTGAAACTTTATGTGTATGAAAAAGAGATGGGTGATTACATGCAGGTGGTGGAGTCAAAAGGGGAAATGTTGGCAAAAGATGTTTTGTTGAACTGGCGCGAAACGCAGGTTTTTGATAATACATTCAAAGAGCGTTTGACAACCCGATTAAATTTTACTTATCCTTATTGTGCTGCGACGGGTATGGCACTGAAATGCACCGTTTCGGAGTTGAAAAAGCGAATGGATTTGCGGGAAGAAACGGGAGCAGAGTTGTTGGAAGAGCCGGAAATCGTTCCTTTGTTGCCGAAATTTCGGCAAGGAGAGCAGGTAATTGGTGGTGCAAAGCGTGGTACGGCCTATCATATTTTTTTGAAGTACTTAGATTTTAAAGAAACCTATACCATGCAGAAATTGGTGGAAGTGGCTCGGGAATTGGTGAAACAGGAGAAGATGAGTCCGGATATGGTAGAGGCAATCGCATATGAAGAAATTTTAGAGTTTCTAAAGATGGATGTTGCTATTAGGATGAAAAAAGCCTTGGGTTTGCATCGGTTATATGAAGAGCAACCCTTTGTGGTGGCGGTGGATGCGACAGCCCTTTACCCGGATGCACAGGCGGGAGAAAGGATTTTAATTCAGGGAATCGTAGATGTTTTTTTTGTGGAGGATAACGAGTTGGTGGTATTAGATTATAAAACAGACCGAATGAAAAATGAAACGGAGTTCAAAGAAAAATATAAGGTACAGTTGGATTTTTATGCTTATGCGTTGGAGCGATTGACCGGTAAGTCTGTGAAAGAGAAAATTATCTATTCCTTTTATTTGGAAAAAGAAATTATTTTATAGTTGACAATATAATACTATATGACGTATAATATAATCAATAAAACAATATTGGTTTGTTTTTAATATTATACAAGCGGATTTGAAAGGAGTGATAGTATGGTTTTTAATACAGGCGCAGCATTGTTGGATGCGATTGTGTTAGCAGTCGTTTCCCAGGTTCAAGAGGGTACTTATGGTTACCGCATTACCCAGGATGTGCGAAAAGCCATTGAAATTTCCGAGTCAACGCTCTATCCGGTTCTGAGACGATTGCAAAAGGACGAATGCCTTGAAGTTTACGATCAACAGATTGACGGACGAAACCGCCGCTACTACAAAGCGACGGAGAAAGGGATGGTTCAACTGGCATTGTATAAGGCAGAGTGGTTGAAGTATTCCCGCAAAATACTAGAAATTTTCGAGGGAGGTGTCAAGGGATGAATCGAGCGGAATTTATGTTTGCATTGGGAAAGCTTTTAGCGGATATTCCTTATGAAGAGAGATGTGAGGCTTTGGCCTATTATGAAAATTATTTTGAAGATGCCGGTTCTGAAAATGAGGCAGCGGTGATACAGGAGTTGGGTAGCCCTCAGAAAGTTGCGGAGATTATTCGTGCGGATTTTGGTGAAGAAATCGGCGGAGAAAAAGATACAGCGGGTGAGTTTGGTGAGCGTGGGTTTACAGATGCCCGTTTTGAAAACTACAGTACCCCGGCAGTGAAAGAGGAGACATGGGGCAGCAGTTCAAAAGTTATTTTGCTTATTGTGCTTGGTATTTTTGCATTTCCTTTTATTGCAGGGTTGTTTGGAACCTTAGTTGGTTTGGTGGCGTCCTTGGTGGGTGTTTTGGCGGCTCTTGTTGTGGCGGCCGGGTCCATTGCCGTGGCAGGTATAGGCTTGGTGATTGGTGGTTTTGCATCGCTGGCATATTCTTTCCCGGTTGCTTTGATGCTGTTGGGCTCCGGTTTGATTTTGTTGGTGATTGGTACGATTTTAACCATTGGAGCGGTCAAATTATGTGTGCTTATATGTATAACTTTGTTCCCGGCGATGTTTAGATGGATACGAAATCTTTTTAGTAGGATATTTCAAAGAAAGGTGGTATAATCAAGATGAATAAAAGATGGAAGACGTTTTGGATTGTATGTGCTACGGTGTTTACGTTGGGAATTGTTATGGTAGGGCTTGGTGCAACCATGGGTGGTACATTATCTTTGGCCGGTTCTCAAGATGGTATTTTGAATTGGACAAGTTTTGGTCCTTGGCCAAATTGGATTACAACCGATGTGACAGATAGATTTTCTTCGAGCCAAGATTCGGCAGACGGGTTGAAGTTTACGGATATTCAAAATTTATCCGTAGATATTGGTTTGATGACCGTGGTTATGATTGGGTGGGATGAAGACGAGATCGTGATTGACACTTCCGATGTGAGTAGGGAGTTATTGGGGCAGTTGAACATTGGAGCATCCGGTGATACTTTAAATATCAGTATGAGAAACGTGCGAAACTGGTCCGGTTTGATTGGTAATCAAAGCAGTACATTGCGTATTTTTATGCCTAAGGATCAGGTGTTTGACCGAGCGGATTTATTCATTGGTGCCGGTGAGATCATAGTGGAACAGATTGAGGCGACGGTTTTAGATATATCAATTGGTGCCGGTGCCGGTGAGATTAAGGAGTTCTCTGCAGAAACGGTATCCATCCATGTAGGTGCCGGACGTTTGGAGATGTCAGGTGCGGTGGAAGAACAACTGGAAGCGGATTGTGGTATGGGTGAAGTTGTGTTGCACCTAGATGGCACGGAAGCGGATTTTGGTTATGCAATAGATGTTGGTATGGGTAGCGTACAAGTGGGAAGCTTAAATGTTTCCGGCATGGGGCGTCAGGCGACGGGCAATCTTCAAACAGCGGAAGCGATGTTAAATATTCGTGCCGGTATGGGTAGAGTGGAAGTAAATTTCATCGACCGATAGCGATGGATGAGATTTTTTCAAATTAATTTTATAAGGAGGAAGAGAACATGGATGACAAAAAGAGAGTATATCGTTCAGCGTCAAACAGGATGATTACAGGTGTTTGCGGAGGTATTGCGGCGTATTTTAATGTGGATGCGACGATTGTACGTCTGGGTTGGGCTTTGGTTACGGTTTTTAGTGCCGGAGCCGGTATCATTGCTTATATCGCAGCTTCGGTTATTATTCCGGATGAAACGAGAGTATAAAGCAAGAAATTGGAGCAATTTTCCACAAAGTAAAAAAATAAATCCTTCGCCCGTTGGAAGATATAACGTGCGAGGGATTTTTGCCGGAATCGTGTAAGATATCAGCGTTCTTTGTGTAGTATGTCCAATTGTAAAAAGCGCTGTTTTCGTTAAAATTTTGATTAAATGCCTAATAATATTCGATTTCCTCTTTATTTTTTTGGTGTTTTCGGTTAAAATGGATTGTAATTATATTTTACAAGTTAGGAAATCAGTTTTTTTTTTGTGAAAAATATACATTGGGAGGAAGAACAATTATGATATCGAATCAGATATTGCAAAATACGATTGATGGATTAAAAAGAATTTCCCGGATTAATTTTAGTATTTTAGATACGGATGGCAAATCCTTGGTTACGACCACGGAGGGTCATAATCCGGAGACTTATGAGAGTGATGTGCTATCTTTTGTTGCTTCTCCTGCGGATAGCCAGGTGATTCGGGACTGTCAGTTCTTTAAAATTTTTGATGAACAGCATTTGGAGTACGTGTTATTGGCCAACGGTGAGAGCGAAGAAGTTTATATGGTCGGCAAGATTGCTGCTTTCCAGATTCAAAATCTATTGATTGCTTACAAGGAGAGGTTTGACAAAGACAATTTTATCAAAAACCTGTTGTTGGACAATCTGCTGTTGGTAGATATTTATAACCGTGCAAAAAAATTGCATATTGGTACAAAAGTAAAACGTGTTATTTTTATCATTGAGACACTATACGAAAAAGATAGTGCGGCTTTGGAAAATGTGCGTAATATTTTGGGGGAATCTCAAAAAGATTTTGTCACAGCAGTTGACGAGAAGAACATTATTGTGGTAAAAGATTTAAGTGACGATTATAATTATGATTTGGACAAGATTGCGAAAAATATGTTAGAGGCTTTGAAGTTGGAGTCCTCTGATGAGTACATTCATATCGCCTATGGTACGGTGGTAAATGACATCAGCGAAGTGTCTAAGTCGTACAAAGAGGCAATGTTGGCGCTGGATGTAGGTAAGATATTTTTTGATGAAAAAGATATTGTTGCTTACAGCACTTTGGGGATTGGTCGTTTGATTTATCAATTGCCCTTACCCTTATGCAAAATGTACATCAAAGAAATTTTTGAAGGTAAGTCGCCGGATGATTTTGATGAAGAGACATTGACCACCATTGGAAAGTTCTTTGAGAATAGCTTGAATATTTCAGAAACATCAAGACAATTATATATTCACCGCAATACCTTGGTTTACCGTTTGGATAAATTACAAAAGAGTACGGGCTTGGATTTGCGCGTTTTTGAGGATGCGATCACCTTTAAAATTGCCTTTATGGTGGTGAAATATATGAAATCGATGGAGTTCTGATTTCAGTCACATTAGGAGGAGTATATGATTGAATTAAAAAACGTTACAAAGGAGTACACCAAAGGTGTAGCCGCTTTGAATGGCGTATCTGTGAGGATTGAGCAGGGAGAATTTGTTTTTATCATTGGGGAAAGCGGTTCCGGTAAATCGACGTTGATTCGTTTGATTATGAAAGAATTGGATGTTACAAAGGGTACGATCGTGGTAAATGGACACAATTTGGCTCGTATGCGGCATCGGAAGATTCCAAAGTACCGACGTGAATTGGGTGTGGTTTTTCAGGATTTCAGGCTTTTAAAAGATCGCAATATCTATGACAATATTTCATTCGCACTGCGTGTGACCGATGTTCCGAATCGGGTGATCAAAAGAAAAGTTCCGGCAGCATTATCCTTGGTAGGTTTGGCGCAAAAGTACAAAGCGTTTCCAAAAGAATTATCCGGTGGTGAGCAACAGCGTGTGGCGATTGCAAGGGCGATTATCAATGAGCCGGCTATTTTGCTTGCGGATGAGCCGACAGGTAACTTGGATCCGACAAATTCTTGGGAAATTATGAGTTTATTAAAAGAGGCAAATGAACGTGGTACAACCGTTTTGGTCGTGACCCACAATCAAGAAATCGTCAACGAGATGCAGGAGCGTGTGATTACAATGCGTCAAGGTGTTATCGTGAGTGATGAACAAAGAGGTGGTTTTACAGATGAGAATTAGTACATTAGGATATGTTGGTAAACAAGGGTTTCGGAGTATTGGGCGAAATAAGATGTTTTCTATGGCATCCATTGCTACCATGGCAGCTTGTATTTTTTTGTTTGGTCTATTCTTTTCTGTTGCTTTGAATATGCAATATATTGTTCGAATGGCCGAAGAAAGTGTAGCGATTACAGTGTTCTTTGATGATTATTTGGAACGGTCTCGCATTGATGAAATTGCAATGGAATTGCGAGGTCGGCCTGATGTTGCGGAAGTGAATTATGTTTCCGGTGAAGAGGCGTGGGAGTCTTTTCGGCAGGAGTATTTTGCCGAACATCCGGAGTTGGCAGAGGGTTTTCCAAACAACCCCTTGGTGAATTCCAATCACTTTGAAGTGTATATGACACCCTCCGGCGGAGAAGAGCGTAGTTTATTGGGTGCAAGCAATCTTTCCAGAACCCAGACAGAGCTGGTTGCTTTTGCGGGAGAATTAGAGGGTGTGCGTCAGGTAAATCGTTCAGATATTGTGGCAAATACATTATCCAGTATAAATGTTTTGGTGGGATATGCATCTGCGGCATTGATTTTGATTTTGTTTGGTGTTTCGATTTTTTTGATTAGCAATACGGTGACCATGGGAATTACGGTGCGGCGTGAAGAGATTGCGATTATGAAATATATCGGCGCAAAAGATTTTGTGGTTCGGGCACCTTTTGTCATTGAGGGATTGACGATGGGCGTGATTGGTGCTATTATTCCATTGATACTACTTTACTTTTTGTATGGCAATGCAGTGTCCTATATTATGACACGTTTTGCGATTTTAAGTAATATCATAGGCTTTTTGCCGGCGTATAGTGTGTATGCATATCTGTTGCCCATTGGTTTGGCTTTGGGGGTAGGGATAGGCTTTATTGGAAGTTATTTTACGGTACGGAAGCATTTAAAAGTGTAATAAATAAATTTGCTGGGGAGCAAAATTCATTCGGGAAATGTCAACAGGGGCAGGATTGCCTTTTGTTGTCTGCTCAATCACGAAGGAGGTATACGATGAAAGAGCAAAAAAGGAGTATAATTGGTACGGGGTTGGTGTTGGGTTTATGTTTGGTAGTGGGGATTACCGCAACAGCAAACACAACGATTGAAGATATGCAAAGGGAAAATGAAATCTTAGAAGCCGAACGTAGATCATCAGAAGCACAGCGGCAGGAATTGGATTCTGAGTTGGAAACGATTTTGGCAGATATGATTCAAATCAGAGATGATTTGCGTGATACGGAAGATGCGATTTATGAAACAGAGATTGAATTGGTTCAGGCGAAAGTGGCTGAAAACGATCAGATGCGTAGCATGGAAAGACGGATTCAGTTTATGTTTGAAAATGGTAATATGCAGTTTCTCGAGTTGATTTTCTCCAGTGAAACATTGGGAGATTTTATCAACAAGGTAGAATATGTCCAACGGCTTTCTGATTATGATCGTCAGATGTTGGTCCAGTTTCAAGAGGCATTGCAGACGGTAGCCGATAAAGAAGAAGCTTTAAAAGTAGAATATGAGTCTTTGAAAGATTTGCAGGATCAATTAATCGAAAATCAAGAACGTATCGAAACTTTATTGGTCGAAAAAGATATTGAAATTTCAGATTTGGAAAATCAAATTGGAGTCAATGCCACTTTGATTGCGGAGTTAATCGCCCAAGCAGAAGCAGAACGGATCAGACAAGAAGAGGCTGCGGCTGCTGCTGCGGCGGCAGAAGAGGCGGCAAGAGCGGCGGAAGAGGCGAGACAGGAAGAAGAGGCACGCCGCAACCAAGAAGCGCAGGACAATGCAAACAATCAAGGAAACATAAACGATCAAAACAATGCAAATAATCAAAACACCCCGGAAAATCCGGGCAATCAAGGCGGTGCACCGGAGAACCCGGGCAACCAAGGTGGCGGCGGTGGTACCGTTTCGGTGGGGCAGTTTGCACATCCGGCTCCGGGGACGGTGATTACCAGTGGTTTTGGTTGGCGTGCTTTTGACAATGCGTTTCATAATGGCGTAGACTTTGCCGGCCCGACAGGTTTGCCTACTTTCGCGGCGGAAGCAGGAACTGTTGTTATTTCCGGCTTTAGTGTAAGTGCCGGAAACTGGGTGGTGATCAACCATGGAAATGGTTTGGTTACAAAATATATGCATCATTCGTCCAATTTGGTGGTGGCCGGTCAACAGGTGGCACGTGGTCAACAGGTTGGTACGATTGGAAATACAGGTTTTTCTTTTGGGGCACATTTGCATTTCCAAGTGGAAATCAATGGTGTGCCGGTGAATCCGATGCAGTTTTTATAGATAAGTGAAAACCCTACAAAGGAGTTTTATGGAAAATCAAGAGTATCGTGGGAGAAAAAATATGTTTCGTATAGGGGTGCTGACAGGCACCCTTACTTCGTTGTTTTTGGTTGCTTTGGTTTTGATTGTGTATAATTTTATTCCCCTGCCCTTTTTGGCAAATCGCAATCAAGGGATGGAAGTAAAATTGGAGTACATGGACGAATTGATTCAGGAGCATTTTCTTTTTTCGGATGAAATAGACAGGCAACGGTTGCAGGATGGTATTTTTTCCGGTTTTGTGGGAGCCTTGGGTGATTCTTATACGCAATATTTTAATCCGGCGGCAACAGAGCGTTTATTGCAATCACGCAGTGGCACTTATTATGGCATTGGTGCAGTTTTGTCGATGAGCCAGGATAGCAATGTGGCAGAAGTGGTTCGGTTGTTTGAGGGAAATCCAGCGGAGAAAGCCGGATTGTTGGTTGGTGATTTACTGACCCATGTAGATGGTCATAGTACAGAGGGTTATGATTTGACGGAGATTGTTTCTTGGATTCAAGGAGAAGAGGGAACAGCTGTTATTTTGACCATTGATCGTGATGGTGAGGTGTTGGATATTGAGGTGATTCGAGGTCACATTCAGGTACCCACCATTACCTTTGCGGTAAAAGAGGGCAATTTGGGTTATTTGCGTGTCAGTGAGTTTGATCAAGTGACGGCCGGACAGTTTGCAGAGGCTTTGGCAGAGTTTGAATCGTTTGGTTTAGAGGGTCTGGTGGTTGATTTGCGCAATAATCCGGGTGGAAATTTGAACACGGTGGTGGATATGTTACGGCAGATTTTACCTGCGGGTATGATTGTTTCTGTGGAAGATAAAAATGGCAGGGTGATGGAACATACAAGTGCCGGAGAGACCCCCTTTGAAAAGCCGATGGTGATTCTTGTGAATGAACATAGTGCCAGTGCATCGGAAATATTTGCCGGTGCTATACAAGACTATGAGATGGGTACAGTTGTTGGGACAACTACATTTGGAAAAGGCTTGGTGCAAAGAGTGTTTCATTTGCCGGATGGTAGTAGTATACAGATGACGGTTGCAGAATATTTTACCCCCAATGGACGCAGTATACATGAGGAGGGCATTGTTCCGGATGAAGCGGTAGAATTGGAGATAGATGAGGATGTGACAGAAGAAGATGATTTTGTAGACAACCAATTGGAAAGAGCCTTGGAAATATTGCAGGAAAAGCTACGATAAGCAAAAGAAAAAAGAATTACTAGCACTCAGATGAAAAGAGTGCTAGTTTTTTATTGACTTTTGTCTAAGCCTATATTAAAATACAGATTGTGGGAAAAATTATAACAACGAGCCACCGTTGTAGTGGCTGAAAATATGAAAAAAGGAGATTTAGATTATGGGAACAAAAAGAGGAAATTTATCCATTGATAGCGAAAACATTTTTCCGATTATTAAAAAGTGGGTGTATTCAGATCATGATATTTTTATTCGTGAATTGATTTCAAATGCTTGTGATGCAATCACCAAACTAAAAAAATTGGATATGATGGGTGAGTATGAAATTTCGGAGGATTACAAGGCAAAGATTCAAATGATTGTGAATCCGGAAGAAAAGACATTAAAATTTATTGACAATGGTTTGGGTATGACTGCGGATGAGGTAGAAGAGTATATTACGCAGATTGCTTTTTCCGGTGCAACTCAGTTTTTGGAAAAATACAAAGATAAAACCACAGAGGATGAGATGATTGGCCATTTTGGATTGGGTTTTTATTCTTCTTTTATGGTGGCTGAAGAGGTGCAAATTGATTCCTTGTCCTATCAGGCGGGTGCAACACCTGTGAACTGGCGTAGTGCCGGCGGAACAGAGTATGAGATGCAAGAGGGCAGCCGTGATGTGGTTGGTACGGAGGTTACCCTTTATTTAAATGATGACAGTTTGGAATTTGCCAACGAATATCGTGTAAAAGAAGTATTAGAAAAATACTGTTCTTTTATGCCGGTTGAGATTTTCTTGACCAAAGCAAATGCAGAGACAGAATATGAGACCATTGATGCGGCTGATATTTTAGAAACAGATGAAGTGGTTGAGCATATAACCGAAGAACCCAAAGAGGGGGAAGAGGGCGAACCAAAAGAGAAAGCAAAGATTGTGAAACGTCCGGTTTCGATTAGTGATACCAAACCTTTGTGGGGGGAAAACCCGAGTGATTGTACAAAGGAGGCGTATCTGGCATTTTATCGTAAAGTGTTTATGGATTACAAAGAGCCATTGTTTTGGATTCATTTGAATATGGATTATCCATTTAATTTAAAAGGGATTTTATACTTCCCGAAAGTAAATACCCAGTATGATTCTTTGGAGGGTGTGATTAAACTTTACAACAATCAGGTATTCATCGCGGACAATATCAAAGAAGTGATTCCTGAGTTTTTGATGGTGTTAAAAGGCGTTATTGATTGTCCGGATTTACCGTTAAATGTTTCCCGTAGCGCCCTGCAAAACGATGGTTTTGTCAACAAGGTAGCTGAGTACATTTCACGGAAGATTGCAGATAAATTAAACGGCATGTTTAAGACAGACAAAGAGAATTATGAAAAGTATTGGGATGATATTAGCCCCTTTGTAAAATTTGGTTGTTTGCGTGATGAAAAATTCGGTGAAAAAGTCAAAGATTCTATTTTGTTCCGGGATTTATCGGCAAATTATTTGACTTTAGATGAGATAATTGCAAAAAGCACGGATGCGGATTCTGCGGAAGAAACAGAGCAGGAGGTAGACGAAAGCAAGCAAGGCGCAGAGGAAACAGAGCAGAAGGTAGAGGAAAGCAAGGCAGATGGCAGCGTAGAAGAGGATGACGGAGATTTAGCGGCTGAATCGGATGAAGCGGAAGAAAAGAAAATCCCTATTTTCTATGTAACGGACGAGCAACAACAAAGTCAATATATCAAGATGTTTAAAGAGCAAGGGCAGGATGCAATTTTGCTGACCCATACCATTGACAATGCTTTTGTGACGCATTTGGAGCAGCAAAATCAGAACATCAGCTTCCAAAGAATTGACGCAGAGTTGCATGATTCTTTAAAAGATGAGGTGGCAGAGAAAGATAAAGAGACATTCCAAAAAACAACAGATAACCTTGTGAAAATTTTCCGTAAGGAATTGGGCAAGGAAACCTTGGAGGTTAAGGTTGAAAATCTGAAAGACGAAAATATCTCTTCGATGATGGTATTGCCGGAGCAATCTCGAAGAATGGAAGAGATGATGAAGATGTACTCTATGGGTGGTATGGACATGGGTGCTATGGGTATGGGCAATGCAGGAACCTTGATTCTAAATGCCAATCATCCATTGGTAAAATTTGTGTTGGATCATAAAAAAGACAAGAATGTAAATATGATTTGTAAGCAACTTTATGATGTGGCATTGTTGGCTCATAAGCCATTGAGCCCGGAAGAAATGACGGAATTTGTCAATCGAAATAACCAGATTATGATGATGTTGGTGGGTGAAAAATAGAGATATAAATCAGGTAAAATCCCCAAAGGCTTTGATGGTACAGAGCTTTTGGGGGTTTTTGTTTCAGTAGGAAATCACTTCGATTTTTTATGAAATAAAAACCCTCCGAGGGATACACACGGACACGAGTTGTGTCTTTGATCAGTCCGGTGGATTGATAAACTGGGCAATTTCAATATCATCACATTGGTAAAATCGAAAAATTTTTTTTAGCATTTCATAATTGGGGCGTGACTTTCTGCACTCCCATCCGGATATAGTTTCCCGACTTACATTGAGTTGAGTGGCGACAAAGGCTTGTGAATAATGATGTTCGTGTCGTTTTGTTCGAAACCATTCTGCATATTTGATAAAAATCCCCCCTTTAAAAAGATAAGCTATTGTAATGGATATATGTTCACTTATATTGATAGTACTGCAAATCTCTAAGTTTATCAAACAAGTATTTGTAGTAAAAGTTTTAGGATTCTCTGATGGGGAGATTTTCCCCTTTACGGTACGTGAGTTGGGTGTCTATAATTGCATTAAGGGGAATGCATGTAACCTTAAAATACAAAATAGATAGTACAAGTGAAAGGAAGAAAACGTATGAAATTAAAAAAAGTAATAGCAACAGTGATGATTTGTGCATCATTGGTTACAGTTCCGGCAATGACTGTTTCTGCACAGGAAACGGAAGATGTAATAATTAGTACGATTGATGAAAATGGGGAAGTTATAACACAGGGATATATAGACCTTGACCCCTATATTGATATGACAGCACCACCGGAGGAACCGATTACTATTTTTTGGGTTTCACCATCTATGCGAAGTGGAAAACCGAGTAAGCCGAATGCGGATGGTGGATATTTTTGGGTCGCATGGGACGGTGATAGACATCATGAGAAAGGGGTATTGGGATGGAGAGGGCTTTTAAGGGCATTATGATAGCAGGTCTGCTTGTCCTATGTTTTCAAATGTTCGTTTTGTTTTGTAATTATGCATTTGTGGAGATGTTTTTAAATAGAACCAATCTACACATTTTATATAGCGAGGAAACGGAAAATAGTAAAGAGGGATTTTTGTATGATTTTGGAGAAGAGCTGAAAGCATTTTCAAAAAGATATCATGTTAACATTGCGCAATATACCTACGTGGATGACCAAAAAATAAATATCTACGCAACCAATATAGAAGCCGATTGGGATATTGCAGGCGGGCAATTGCCCAAAGGAGAGGAGTATGTTTCAAATAAAAGGTTCGATACATCTCCTATGCATGTAGGGTATTTATTTGCTCCGATCTCCATCATGGAAATCAAGGTGTGGGAGTTTGAGCAAATACGAAATGTCGGTTTGATGAATGATTTGTATATGAATACAGCGGATGAAGATATTTTAGATGCATTTGTACAAGCATTTTCGAAATATGGTGATATTGAGGTTTCTAAGGCGTATGTAAACAGCCTAGTTTTTAATAATAGTATTTTATTCGGTATTACAATCAATATGTTGTTTTTGTCGATATTGGCAGTGTTTGCTTATATGTTTTTGAAGCGCAAGCAGATTCAGATGTTAATGATATGGGGGTATTCTAAAGGGAAAAGTGCTGTTTATATGGCGAGAAAATTTAAATATGCATATTATATGGTTTTATTTATGAATATGCTTTTTTTATTATATAATTGGCTGCAAGGGGCGGATATGGGTACGCTACTGTATTATTTTGTAGTAGGTGTAGGTATTACAGGTGCTATTTTTATTGGTTTTGTTCTTTTTATTTATCTGTGTGTTTTAATCATTTATCAAACGGATCAAAATGTGAGTGGGCTAAAAGGCAAGCGGGTTTTAATTGGAAGCCGTTATATGACATATATATTTCAGGTTGCTCTGCTTATATTTGTTTTAGTTGTGTCCGGCAAATTAAATAATAGTTTATCTACGCTTGTGCAAAGGCAAAAGGCACTGGATGTTTGGGAACGGACGAAAACTTTTTATAGAATCGTGTATTCGCCGGTTGATAATCGTGCGGATTCGAGTTGGTCAAAGGATAGAGCAAGAAACATAGAATTGGAGCAGTTTTACCAGTTGTTGGATGTGGAAAAGCATGGCATATTAATTGACGCAATGAATTTTTATGTGGCAAACAGAGGTGAAGAAAAATTAAAATATGCGTATGAGGAGGGAGTGGATCCTTTTTTATCGCCTTATGGAAATGGAATTACAATTAATAGCAATTACTTGGATTATAATCCAATTGTAGGAGTGGATGAAGTGGATATCCGGGATATGTTGGTTTATGATAGTTATGTTTTAAATGTCTTGGTTTCTGAAAGATATAAAGGAGAGGAGCAGAATATCCGCAATGAATATATGCAGGCGTTTTATGCGCAAAAGGTAGAAGTAGACAATCTGTACAATACTGCATTGGGTTTGCCCCAAAATGAGACGGCGGCAGAGGATTTGTCTTTGCATATTATTTATTATAAAGAGGGACAAGGTTTTTTTACATACAATGCAGAGTTAGGGAATCGGGAAAATGAAGTGATTGATCCAATTGTTATGGTTTATACAGGAAATGAAGAAGTAGAATTACTTGACTCGTCAGCGATTGCAGCAGATGTGACGCATTCTGTATTTTTTGAGAGTGATTCGCTGGAAAATGCTTATGGGGAGATTCAAGAACTGGTTGAAAGGACAGGCGCTGAAATCAGACAGGTTGAGTCGGTATACAACCAATTGGGAAGAGCGATATCACACATACAAAATAAAATACTACAAGATGTAATAAGCACTTTCTTTTTACTTTTATTTTTTGTAATCAGTATTATGCTGTCTACTTGGTTATTTTATCAACGCAATGCAGAAAAGATTAGTTTAAAAAGTATTTGGGGATATTCTGCAAAGAAAATCTATGGAAAACTCCTATTGGAAGCAAGTGTGATTATTATGGTTGCTGTGGTGTTTACACTGTATTTTACAAGCAATCCTTTATTTGCTGTGGGATTGGGTGCTGTGCTGTTATGTATAGAGTTAGGGTTGATTTATATCTTTGGAAAAAAAGTAGAAAATAGATATTTGCTTGATGTTTTAAAAGGGGGTAATGCATGATTACGTTAGTAGATATATATAAAAGTTTTCAAGAGCAGGAAGTACTATCCAATCTATCATTGCAGATTTCTGAAAATGAATTTGTCGCAGTGCAAGGAGCCAGTGGTAAGGGGAAAACAACCTTGCTTAATGTGATGTCTTTGTTGACCAAACCGGATCGCGGAACAGTTATGATTGGTAATATAGTAAGTCCAAATCCAAAAGAGGTATGTATGTTAAGGCGTTTTACAATAGGTTATATATTTCAAAACTATGCTTTGATGCAAGCGGAAACCGTTTTGGAAAACCTTGAAATGAGTAAAGCTTATTCCTTGCATTGGAGTCTTGATTTCGTAAAGGAAAGTTTAGATTTGGTTGATTTAAAGGAGACGATTTTGTCCAAAAAAATATATGAATTAAGCGGAGGGGAGCAACAACGCGTTGCAATTGCAAGAATCATACTAAAACCATCAAAAATTATTTTTGCAGATGAACCAACGGGAAATTTAGATGCGGCAAGTGCGCAAAAAGTGCTGCAAATATTTCGGCACTTGGGAAAGAACGGAAAAACCATTGTATGTGCAACCCATGATTCAAACATTGCGGGTGCAGCGGATCGTGTGATTGAATTAAGGTGAAGATATGAACAATGGGTAAACAAAAGCAAGTATTGATTGCTATCAAATTTTCTGTATGCTAAAATACAAGGAGGTTACATGATAAAAATAGATTGAAAGCAGGTAATGGGTTTATTTTGAAACCATAGTTTATGATGAAGAGATTTGATTTTACTTGGGCTTTATGGGGAAAAGCATTATTGTTTGTAGCAGCATCGATTGCTATTTTCAATATCTTGTCCAATATGGAGCCTATTACAGACAGTATTAGCAATTTTTTGAGGATTTTATTCCCGCTCTTTTTGGGTGGTGCTATAGCCTTTTTCTTAAACACGCCTTGCAACAAATTGACAGGTGTGTTTCAAAGAAGAAAATCATCATTTTTGCAGAAACGCGCCAAAGGTTTGAGTGTATTGGTGATTTATTTGATTACCCTTTTGATTATTTCTTTGATTTTAAGTTATGTGATTCCGATTATTTCGCAGAATGTGACGGATTTGATTGAGGCGATTCCGGCTTTTTGGAATGCGGTTTATCATTGGGCGATTAATCTGGATTTTGGTGATTTCAATGAGTTTTTTGACATTGAAGAGCAGATACAATCGGCATTGAACAATTTTAGTGTAAATGACGTGATTGCGAATTTAAGCAGCAGCCTGGGTTCGATTGGTGAGTTTACCATTGGTTTAACCAGTGGGGTGATTCAGGTATTTGTAGGTATCATCATTTCTATTTATACATTGCTGTATAAAAATGCGATTTTAGCTTTTATCATGCGTATCGTGCGGGTGGTTGTTAAGGAAAAGACTTTGGGGCGTGTGAAGTTTTATGTCAAAGAAACAAATCGTATCTTCTACAAGTTTGTGACCACGCAGTTTTTGGATTCTTGTATTGTGGCGGTATTGGCCACGATTGTGCTTAGTTTTATCGGCGTGCAGTATGCGGTAACGTTGGGGATTTTCTTAGGTATCAGTAATATGATTCCTTATTTTGGTTCGATTTTTGCTTCCATTGCGACTATGATTATTACGATTTTCACGGGCGGGTTGATGCAAGGTATCATCACGATTATTGCCCTGTTGATTTTACAGCAAATTGATGGAAATGTCATTGGTCCAAAGCTGATGGGTGGTGTTTTGAAAGTCAACCCGATTTTGATTATTTTATCCATTTCCATTGGTGGTGCTTATTTTGGTGTTTTGGGTATGTTTTTGGCAGTTCCGGTTGCGGCTTTGATTAAAATTATATTCATTGAGTTGGTGGAGTTGGAGGAAGACAAAAAGCTTGCACTAGAGAGAAGTATCGCCAAAGAAGTGGAAAAAGAGACGGTAAGTGAGGAATAGAAAACATATTATATAAAAAATAGAAAAACCAGGAGGGCGTTTTTTATGGAACACGTAAGGCAACTGATTGTAAATGGTCAAGTATCTTTGGGGATTGAGTTTGGTTCAACCAGGATTAAGGCGGTATTGGTGGACGACCAAAACAATCCCATTGCATCCGGTGGTTATGACTGGGAGAATCGATTCGTAAATCAAGTCTGGACTTATAATATGGATGATATTTGGGCGGGGCTGACAGGCTCTTATCAAGACTTGGTAAAAAACGTACAAGAAAAATACGACTGTACGATTACGACCTTAAAAGCCCTTGGTGTTAGTGGTATGATGCATGGTTATCTTGTTTTGGATAAAGAGGAGCGGTTGCTGACGCCCTTTAGAACGTGGCGCAACACCTTTACGGAAAAGGCATCCTTGTTATTGTTTGAACTGTTTCATTACAACGTTCCCCAGCGCTTTAGTGCCTCCCACTTGCTCCAAGCTATTTTGAATGGGGAAGCACATGTAAAAAATATTGATTATATGACTACCCTAGCCGGTTTTATTCATTGGAAATTAACCGGAGAGAAAGTGATGGGCGTTGGTGAGGCATCCGGTATGTTTCCCATTGATAGCGAGACCAAAACCTACAATGAAAAAATGCTCAAACAATTTGATGAATTGATTGCTGATAAAGGATATCCTTGGAAATTAGAGGAGATTTTGCCCAAGGTTATGGTTGCCGGAGAAATGGCGGGTAGCTTGACGGAAGCAGGTGCAAGATTGCTTGATCCATCCGGAAATTTGCAAGCGGGAACTCCCCTTTGTCCGCCGGAGGGGGATGCAGGAACCGGTATGGTTGCAACCAATAGTGTGGCGGTACGTACAGGAAATGTTTCAGCGGGAACAAGTATCTTTGCGATGATTGTTTTAGAACATGCGTTATCTCGTCCTTATGAAGAGATAGATATGGTAACAACACCGGCAGGTGATTTGGTTGCGATGGTACATTGTAACAATTGCACCTCTGATTTAAATGCTTGGGTTGGTTTATTCGAGGAGTTTGCAGATGCAGCAGGATTTGAGATAGATAAAACCACATTGTTTAAAACCCTTTATGAAGCTGCTTTAAAAGGGGATGCGGATGGTGGTGGTCTATTGGCTTATAACTACTATTCAGGGGAGCATATTACCGGCTTTGAAGAAGGGCGGCCTTTGTTTGTTAGAACACCGGATGCGAAGTTTAATCTAGCGAATTTTATGCGTGTTCACTTGTTTACTGCTTTGGGTGCCATGAAAACAGGTATGAATATTTTGCAGGAAAATGAGCATGTGCATATTGACCAGATGCTAGGACATGGTGGTTTGTTCCGGACCAAAGGTGTGGGTCAAAAAGTCATGGCGGCAGCGATTAATAGCCCTGTTGTAGTGATGGAAACCGCCGGAGAGGGCGGCGCATGGGGCATTGCGGTATTGGCTTCTTATATGGTGCATAAAAAAGAGGGCGAAGATTTGACAGCGTTTTTAGCAGATAAGGTGTTTGCCGATGAAAAGGGGAAAAAAGAAGAGCCTTGCTCGGTGGATGTGGCAGGTTTTGAAACATTTTTTGAGAAATACAAAAAAGGATTGCCCATTGAAAGAGCAGCCATTGATTTTTTAAAGTAAACAAAAAATAAAAGGGATGGTTTAGAACCGTCCCTTTAATCTATCGTGGATTTCATTTCCCAGTGTATCATCAATCTGTTTGCCGAGCCAGATTTCTTCGGCGGCAATCGCTTGGTCTACCAGCATCATAAGGCCGGTTACAATGGTAAGCCCCTCCTTCTTTGCCAAAGTTAAAAATTTGGTCAGGAAAGGATTGTAAACAATATCACCGGCAATCGCAAATTGCGTCAGGACGTTTCTGTCTACAGGGCTATTCGCAACATGAGGAAACATGCCAACAGGTGTTGTATTGACAATAAGATCACCTTTTGTAATATGGGAAAAGTCGCAAATATGAATATAGGGGAAAAGCCTTTGTAGTGCCAAACATGCTTCTTGATTGCGTGCGGCAACGGTGATATGTTTGGCTTTTTCTTGTTGAAAAGCATAAACCAAAGCTTTGGCAGCACCGCCGGAACCTAAGATGGTGATATCTTTGCCCTTTAGTGTTACATGGGCTTTTTTGAACATGCCAATCACGCCCAAATAGTCCGTATTATAACCGTAGGTAATCCCATCTTTGAAGTGGATGGTATTAATAGCACCGATGGCACGAGCATGCTCATCCAAATGGTCTACCATTTGAAAGAGGGTCTCTTTATATGGAATGGTAACGTTAAGGCCAAGTATATTTTCGTTTGCCATCTTGGATAAAACATAGGGGAGTTCCTGTTCGTTTAACGCATATGTTTGATAGTCGCCGATGAAACCTTGTTTTTTCAAAAGGAAATTGTGAATTTCCGGTGAAAGGCTGTGGCTTAATTGTTTGCCCAATAGTCCTAGTTTGATTGGTTGTTTCATTATGTCTGCTCCTATACCTGTTCCAAATGTTTGAAAAAATGTATATCACTTTGATAAATGTAGCTTGTCCCGATTTCTTTTAATAAAATCAAATGCAAAGAACCATCCAGAAATTTTTTATCTAATTGTAAGGATGCTTGCAATTTGGAAAATGCCGTATGGCTTGTGATGGGCAAATCATAAGCAAGCAAGAGTTCCTTGATGGTTTCTGCCGTGCCTTTTGCGCTTAAGTTTTGTGCCTCTGCCAAGCGTGTGATACAATACATACCAATGGCAACCGCTTCTCCATGACTTTCTCGTTCATAACCATAGAATTGTTCAAGGGCATGGCCTAAGGTATGGCCAAAATTTAAAAGCATTCGTTCGCCTTTGTCAAAAGGATCCTGTTCCACAACTGTTTTTTTGATTGCAACACAACGATAAATAATATCCGTACTATTTTTCTTTAAGGCAGCAAAAGAGCCGGCTTTTCGTATTTGCGCAAATAAGGCTTTATCTTTGATGCAGCCGTATTTAATTACTTCACTCATGCCGTCGTTGATATAACGGGTCGGCAGGGTGTTTAGTACATCAGGGTCAATTAAAACCAGGCGTGGATGATAAAAAGCCCCCACCAGGTTTTTTCCTTGGGGCAAATCAACGGCAACCTTTCCTCCGACGGAGGAATCCACCTGAGCCAACAAAGAAGTAGGGATTTGCACAAAAGGAATGCCACGCAAATAAGTGGCAGCAACAAAACCAACCAAATCACCAATGACACCACCCCCCAGGGCGACGATTAAATCACTGCGGGTGGTTTTGAAATCCAGTAATTGCTTGTAAATATGGCTCAAGCCTTGGAAATCCTTTGTTTTTTCTCCATGGGGCAATACGATAAAATGGCATTCATATTCTTTGAGCGCGCGAAGAAGTGCTTGTCCGTAGTGGGGAAAAACATTGTCATCGCTGATGATGATGATACGTTTGCCTTGAAAACATTGCGCAATATAAACAGAGACCTTATTTAAAAGGCCTTGTTCAATGTAAATGGGATAACTATGTTCCTTTAGATTGACATCAAGTTTCATCAAATCACCTATTTTATATGGATTTGCCGAGAATTTCAGCGATTTTTATCAGTTGCTTCATCAAGTCACTGTAATTTTCCGGGGTTAGGGATTGGGCACCGTCACACCATGCCGTTTCCGGATGATTGTGTACTTCGATCATCAGACCATCGGCACCACTGGCCACAGCGGCTTTTGCCATCGGTTCCACAAGCCACCATTTGCCGCCTGCGTGACTGGGGTCAACTACAATTGGCAGGTGCGTTTTTCGCTTAATCACAGGAACACTCTGTAGGTCTAAGGTATTTCTGGTATAATTTTCAAAGGTACGGATGCCGCGTTCACATAAAATAACATTGGGATTTCCGGAATCCATGATGTATTCCGCAGACATAACCCATTCTTCATAGGTGGCGCTCAACCCCCTTTTTAGGAGAATGGGACGCTCCACATGTCCCAATTGTTTGAGTAAATCAAAGTTTTGCATATTGCGTGCGCCCACTTGAATCAAATCTACTTTTTCGTTGAAAACATCTATAAATTCGGTAGAAAGCAATTCAGAAACAATGGGTATGCCGATTTCGTCACGAACGGCGCATAGAATGTTTAATCCCTCTAAACCAAGGCCTTGGAAAGCATAAGGGCTGGAGCGGGGCTTGAAAGCACCGCCGCGTAATAGATTGGCACCGGATGCTTTGCATGCACCGGCAATTTCTAAAACTTGCTCATAAGATTCAATGGAACAAGGACCGGCAATGAGTGCAAGGTGATCCCCGCCCACCTGAACGCCGGAAACATCTACAACGGTTTCTTCCGGGTGAAATGCACGATTTGCCAGTTTGTAAGGCTCTTGTACGTGAACAACCCGATCCACCGATGGATCTACTTCAAAAAATTTAGGATCAATCATGACGGTGTTGCCGATACAGCCGATAATGGTGATTTCTTCACCGCGAACGGTATGCGGGGTCAGTCCCTTTTGGCGTACTTTGCCCTCTACCCGTTTGATATCTTGATCACTGACATAAGGTTTTAATGCGATAACCATAAAAAATACCTCCCTTGGCTGATTGGTTGAATTTCCATCAGCGCATTCCTATAAAAAAGATTATTACTTATATAGAGGTTTTAGTCAATCTATTTTTCGTTTTTTCATATGACAAAAGGGTTGAAATATGATATAATTTTTGGAGTGATTACGCAAAAGGACTAAAGGAGTAGGCAAAATGAAAAGGATTCTGTTAAAACTAAGCGGTGAAGCATTGGCCGGTGCAAAAAAAACCGGATTTGATGAGGCAACCTGTTTGGGGGTTGCAAATCAAGTGAAGCAATTGGTTGATCGTGGAGTACAGGTTTCCATTGTGACAGGAGGCGGAAATTTTTGGCGTGGTCGTACCAGTGAGACCATTGATCGGACAAAAGCAGATCAGATTGGTATGTTGGCGACAGTGATGAATTGTATTTATGTATCGGATATATTTCGTTCCGTTGGGTTGGAAACAGAAGTGTACACGCCATTTGTGTGTGGAGCCTTTACCAAACTTTTCTCAAAAGATGCGGCGGTGAAGTCTTTACAGAAAGGGCGCATTGTATTTTTTGCCGGCGGAACGGGGCATCCATATTTTTCAACAGACACAAGTGCAGTACTTCGAGCCATTGAAATTGAGGCTGAAGTTATGTTGTTGGCAAAAGCCATTGACGGTATTTATGATAGTGATCCTAAGATAAACCCTGCCGCACGAAAGTACGACGAGATATCCATTGAAGAAGTATTGGATCAAAAATTGACGGCAGTAGATTTGACAGCATCTATTTTATGTTTGGAAAATAAATTGCCCATGTTGGTATTTGGGCTAAAGAAAGAAAATAGTATTGTTGAGAGCATGGTTGGTACGTTTTCCGGCACAAAGGTGACGGTGTAAAGATAGTCAAAAAAGACAGGATAAAATATGGAGGGTAGTGGAAGATGAACGAAAAAATTGTGGTATATGATGAGAAGATGAACAAAACATTAAACAATTTGAATTCGGAGTTGGCGGCGATTCGTGCAGGGCGTGCCAATCCTCGTGTTTTGGATAAGTTGTCCGTGGACTATTATGGTACACCGACCCCGATTCAACAGGTGGCAAACGTAGCTGTGCCTGAGGCTCGTATGATTCAAATTCAGCCATGGGAAAAAGGGATGTTAAAAGAGATTGAAAAAGCTATCCAGATGTCTGACATTGGTATCAATCCAACCAATGATGGTAGTATGATTCGTTTGGTATTTCCGGAGCTTACCGAAGAACGAAGAAAAGAAATCGTAAAGGATGTTAAGAAAAAGGGTGAGGCTGCTAAGGTTGCGGTTCGTAACATTCGCCGAGATGGCAATGATACCTTTAAAAAACTAAAAGGCGGCGATATATCGGAAGATGGCATCAAAGATTTAGAATTGGAGTTACAGAAATTGACAGACAAGTTTATCAAAGACATTGATTCGGTAGTTGAGGTGAAATCAAAAGAGATTCTTACCGTTTAGCTGAAAAGATGAAAGGGGCTGTTTATACCGCTCCTTTTCTATTCGTTTCAGAATAGGAGTGTGAATATGGAGATACCCGTTCATATAGCAATAATTATGGATGGAAATGGGCGTTGGGCCAAGGCTCATGGCCTCGCACGCAATGTGGGGCATGCCCGCGGCAGTAAAAATGTAGAAAAAGTCTGTGAGATGGCTTGGCATATGGGAGTCAAGTATTTGACGGTATATGCGTTTTCCACGGAGAACTGGAGTCGGCCCCAAGCAGAGGTGGAGGCTTTGATGAAGTTGTTACGCAACTACATGAAATCCAGTATTAAAAAAGCGCAAAAAAACAATATGAAGATTCGGGTGATCGGTGATATATCCATATTATCGGAAGACTTGCAAACATCCATATTGACCTTGATAGATGCAACGAAGCAGAACACCGGTTTGAATTTTACCATAGCGATTAATTATGGCAGTCGGGATGAAATGACCAGAGCGATGAAAAAGATAGCTGTGGATTGTTTGGAACAAAAACTGCAAGTGGCAGATATTGATGAGGCAACAATCGCTTCTTATTTGGACACCGAAGAATTGCCCGACCCGGATTTGCTGATTCGTACCAGCGGTGAGTTGCGATTGTCCAATTATTTGTTATGGCAGTTGGCTTATACGGAGTTCTATTTTACAGATGTATATTGGCCTGAGTTCGGCGAAACAGAATTAAGGGCTGCGATTGCTCGGTACAATCAGCAAGAGCGTCGCTACGGCAAAGTGGTGCTGTCTGAAGGAGATAGATGATGTTTAAAACAAGATTATTAAGCGGCGTACTCTTACTTGTGATTGCTCTGTTGACGATTATTCCCGGCGGGGATATTTTACTTGCTTTGATTGCTGCGATTAGTTTGATTGGCCTTGGCGAACTACTAAGGGTGTTTCAGACAGATAGAAGTGCGTTGGGTGTATGTGCTTATATATTTGCTGTGGTTTATTTTCTTTCTTTGCGATTTGCGTATTTATTGCCCGAAAACTTCCCCCCTGTGTTTGCTTTGTTGGCGATGGCTTACGTGATTGTGTTACTGGCGATTATGGTCTTTGCTTTTCCAAAATATAAAATAGAGCAATTGATGGCAAGCTTCTTTGGCTTTTTTTACGTGGTTGTGATGCTTTCTTTTGTTTATCAAATACGTATGTTGCCGATTGGTGTTTTTAGTGTGTGGTTGATTTTTATTTGCTCTTGGGGAAGTGATACCTTTGCTTATTGTGCAGGGATGCTTTTGGGCAAGCATAAATTGGCACCCAAATTAAGTCCCAAAAAATCCATAGAAGGAGCCGTTGGTGGTGTGGTTGGTGCAGCAGTGCTTGGACTCCTTTATGCGTTGGCGATTAATGCTTGGAGTGATACCCATGTAGCTGTGTTGCTGTTTGTAATCATTGGGGCGGTTGGTTCCATCATTTCCCAAATTGGTGATTTGGCGGCATCCGCCATGAAAAGACAATATGACATCAAAGATTATGGGCGTTTGATTCCCGGACATGGTGGGATTTTGGATCGCTTTGACAGTGTGATTATTACAGCACCAATTATATTTTATTTTACAATCATATTGTAGTAGGAGAAAAGAACATGAAACAGGTGGCGATTTTGGGTTCTACCGGTTCGATTGGAACCCAAGCCTTAGAAGTGATACGATACAACCGGGATATACAAGTGACGGCTTTGGCAGCAAAAAGCAATGTAAAACTTTTGGAAGAACAGGTTCGTGAATTTAAGCCAAAATTGGTGGCACTTTGGGATGAAAAAAAAGCCCTTGTGTTACGGCAAAGCATTCGGGATTTGGATGTGGTTGTGGTCTCCGGTATGGATGGATTGGTTGCGCTGGCGACCATTTCGGATACATCGTTGTTGATTTCAGCGATTGTTGGGATGATTGGGATTTTGCCGACCATTGAGGCGATCAAAGCAGGGAAAGATATAGCGTTGGCAAACAAAGAAACCTTGGTTACAGCCGGGCACTTGATTATGCCTTTAGCAAAAAAACATCATGTCAATATCTTACCTGTGGATAGTGAACATAGTGCAATTTTTCAGGTTTTGCAAGGCAGTACGGGCAAAGAGCTTCAAAAAATATTACTGACAGCATCAGGTGGGCCGTTCCGAGGAAAAACAAAGGACGATTTAGAATGTGTTACCTTGGAACAAGCTTTAAAACATCCCAATTGGGTGATGGGTTCTAAAATTACGATTGATTCTTCAACCATGGTAAATAAGGGCTTGGAGGTGATTGAGGCAAAGTGGCTGTTTGGCGTGGCGATAGACAATATTCAGGTATTGATTCAACCGCAAAGTATGATACACTCTATGGTAGAATTTGTAGATGGAGCGGTTTTGGCTCAATTGGGTACACCCGATATGAAGTTGCCGATTCAGTATGCCCTCTATTATCCGACCCGGTGTTACCTGCCGGGAGAGCGTTTGGATTTCAGTAAAATAAATGAGATTACATTCGAGCAACCGGATATGGAGACTTTTTACGGTTTGAAGTTGGCTTTTGCGGCAGGAAGAATAGGGGGTACATTGCCAACGGTATACAATGCCGCCAATGAAATGGCAGTGTCTTTATTTTTGGAACAGAAGATTCGGTATGTACAGATTCCGGAGATCATTCAATTGGCTATGGAGAATCATCAGGTGTTGGAATCTCCGGCTATTTGCAAAATATTAGACGTGGAACAAGAGGTCCATGAATTTATAAAGAGTAGGTGGTAAGAAATTTGGGTATTTTTTTAGCAATATTAATGTTTGGTGTGATTGTTTTGATTCATGAGCTGGGGCATTTTACAGCGGCCAAGTTAAACGGCATCAAAGTGCATGAATTTTCTCTTGGATTAGGACCGACTTTGATTGGTAAGCAATTCAAGGGAACAAAGTTTTCTTTGAAATTGTTGCCTTTTGGTGGTGCTTGTATGATGGGCGAGGATGAGATTGGTGACGATGGGTTGGGTAGTTTCAACAGTAAAAATGTATGGCGGCGTATTTCAGTGATTGCAGCAGGGGCTTTTTTGAATCTGGTGACAGCCTTGATTTTATGCATCGTTTTGGTTGCTTGGATTGGTTTTGTGCCCCCTGTAGTGGGTTCTTTGACAGCAGGAGGACCTGCAGCGGAACAAGGGGAGATACAAGCGGGGGATGTGATTCTTCGTTTGAATCATCAAAGGGTGCGTTTGTGGGATGATATTTTGTTGTTTAATGTGATGAATGTAGACGGTGATCCTGTGGACGTGACCTTTATGCGGGATGATGTGCAACATCAGGTTACGATTACCCCTGTTTTTGTGGAAGATAGCTCCTTTCCTCTTTTGGGATTGGGTAGCAGTGCAAGGGAACGTGCGGGTTTTTTTGATAGTTTCCGATATGGTTTTTATACCTTGCAGTTTTGGATGAATAACACCTTTCAGAGTTTACGAATGCTAGTGACCGGTCGGATGGGCATTGAAGATATATCAGGACCGGTGGGCATTGTGCAAGCGGTGGATCAAACCTATCAGGCATCGGTTTATTATGGCATTGGAACGGTGGTTCGTGGTTTGATGAGCCTGGGCATTTTGCTTTCTGTGTCCTTGGGTATATTTAATTTGCTTCCGCTTCCTGCTTTGGATGGTGGCCGTTTGATTTTTCTTTTTTTAGAGGCGATTCGTAGAAAACGTGTTTCACCGGAGCGGGAGGGTATTGTACACTTTGTTGGCATTGTGCTATTGTTGGTTTTGATGGTAGCCGTTACATTCAATGATATTCGAAACCTTTTTGCATAGATGTTTTGGTGATTTATATTTGTTTAATGATAGGAGAGAGATGACAATGAGCATTTACGATTCATTAAATCAAGAGCAGCGTGAGGCTGTTCATCATACGGAGGGGCCTTTGCTGATTTTAGCGGGAGCGGGTTCCGGAAAAACGAGGGTTTTGACCCACCGCATTGCTTATTTGATGGAAGAGCAGGGGGTCAATCCATGGAATATTTTAGCGATTACGTTTACCAATAAGGCGGCGGGGGAGATGCGTGACCGAGTAGACCATATTGTGGGTATGGGTTCGGAGAGTATTTGGGTCAGTACCTTTCATTCGGCTTGTGTGCGTATATTGCGCCGTTACATTGATCGGATTGGTTATGACAACAATTTTACCATTTATGATATGGACGATCAGAAAACCTTGATCAAAGATGTTTGTAAGGCATTGCATATTGACACGAAGATTTATAAAGAACGCAGTATTATGCATGCCATTTCATCGGCAAAAAATGAGATGCTTTCGCCCGAGAGATATGAAAAAAGCATCGGGGGGGATTATAGCAAGCAAAAAATTGCGGATGCCTATTGGGAATATGAAAAACAACTAAAGGCAAATCATGCGCTGGACTTTGACGATTTGTTATTAAAAACGGTACAGTTGTTGGAAACACAACCTGATGTGTTAGATTATTATCAAGACCGTTTTCGTTATATTATGGTGGATGAATATCAGGATACCAACACGGTACAGTTTCAATTTGTACGTTTGCTGGCAGATAAATATAAAAATCTTTGTGTAGTTGGAGATGATGACCAGTCTATTTACAAGTTCCGTGGTGCCAATATCAAGAATATTTTGAATTTTGAAGCACATTTTGCGGATAGCAAGGTGATTAAATTGGAGCAAAATTATCGCTCATCGGCTCATATCCTAAAGGGAGCAAATGCTGTGATTCGGCATAATGTCGGTCGCAAAGAGAAAAGCCTTTGGACAGAGAATCCGGAGGGTGAAAAGATTAATGTGCAATCCTTTGATACAGGTTATGATGAGGCAGAGTTTGTGGCTGAGGATATTGAAAATCAAGTTCGCAACGGTCATAGCTACAATGATTTTGCGATTTTATACCGTACCAATGCCCAATCCCGCTTGTTTGAAGAGCGGTTTGTGGCAGAAAGTATTCCTTACAAGATAGTGGGGGGCATCAATTTTTATGCACGAAAAGAAATCAAAGATATTTTGGCTTATTTAAAAACCGTTGACAGTGGGCAGGACGATTTGGCGGTACGCCGGATTATCAATGTGCCAAAACGAGGCATTGGTCTGGCCACCATTGGTAAGGTACAGGATTCGGCGATAGAGCGGGAAATTGGCTTTTATGAGGCATTGGGTGGTACAGATTTAATTCCTGGTATTGGCCGTAGTGCAAAGAAATTAGATTCTTTTGTGGCTTTGATTGCGTATTTTAAAGAACAGTCTAAGGATTTGAGTATTTCTGATTTGACCAAGGAGATTATCGAAAAAACGGGATATTTGGATGAAGTCAATAAAGAAGAGCAGGAAGTTGCAGAGGCACGCATTGAAAATATCGATGAGCTTTTGAGTAAAATTGCTACTTATGAGGAAGCTTGTATGGATGCAGATGAACCGCCGACTTTGCGTGGTTTGTTGGAAGAAGTGGCTTTGGTGGCAGATATTGATGGGTTAGATGAAAATCAGGACTATGTTGTTTTGATGACCTTGCATAGTGCCAAGGGTTTGGAGTTTCCACAGGTGTATTTGGTTGGCATGGAAGATGGACTATTTCCGAGTTTTATGACGGTGACAGGAGATGATCCGGAAGAGATGGAAGAGGAGCGTCGCCTGTGTTATGTGGGGATGACCAGAGCAAGGGAGCGATTGGTTTTGACTTGTGCTACGAGACGAATGGTACGTGGAGAAATACAACATCATAGGCAGTCTCGTTTTGTGGGAGAAATCCCGGAAGAGTTAAAGGAGTCGGGCAAAGGTTCACGGACGATGCAAAAATTTAACAAAGTGGCGGAAACAAATCCACGCTCTCGCGCCAGACGAGTATTTCATACGCCGGCTTATGGTGGTGGTCAAAAAGTACCTCAGCAGTTTGTGGTTAAAAGCGGCCAATCTTTAGACTACCAAGTGGGAGATCGTGTCAGTCATGGAAAATTGGGCGAGGGTTTGGTTATGGAAATTATACAAGGTGGTAGAGACTATGAGGTTACAGTTGACTTTGATGGTGTTGGGGTGAAAAAGATGTTTTCCTCCTTTGCAAAATTGGTAAAGATTGTGTTATAATGAAAAAAGAAGGTTGAAGAAGTGTGGTCAATCGTATAAAATAAGGACAGAGTATCTAGTCGATTTGGATATGATATGAAAGGACAAAATGAGTATGAACAAATTAGAAGGCCTACTTGCCGAAACAAAGTTGAAAGATTTATTAGCTGGTAAAGCAGATGAAGAAAGCAAAAAAAAGGTGATGATTGTATTGGCAATTATTGGTGCTGTAGTTGCCGTTGCCGTGATTGCTTATGTTGTGTATCGTTTTGCTGCTCCTGATTATTTGGAAGATTTTGAAGAAGATTTTGAAGAAGACTTTGATGATTATTTCAGCGAGGAAGAGCAAGTTTAAGCGAAGTGGTTTTGGACAGGTTGTGGAAAAAGCTTGCAACCTGTCTTTTTGTATGCATGTAAATACATATAAAAAGGGAAACCAAAGATAAAAGAGGTTTGTTTATCATGAAAAAAGGTCAAGTGTATGAAGGGGTTGTAGAGCGAGTTGATTTTCCGAATTTAGGAAAAGTATCTATCGCTGGTGAGGAGAAGCGGCTTGTTGTGAAGAATGTGATACCCGGCCAAAGGGTACAGGTGGTATGTCAAAAAGTTCGAGATGAACAGGCGAAAGGTCGATTATTGGAAGTGTTACAACATTCGCCTCTGGAGACCCGGAAACCCGTTTGTAGTATTTTTCCTGCTTGTGGTGGTTGCATGTATCAAACCATGTCTTATGATTCCCAACTGGATATGAAAGAACAGCAAGTGAAAGATATTTTAAATCAGGTAGTGGATGGAGATTATCTGTTTGAGGGAATCTTACCGAGTCCAAAAAAATTTGCTTATCGAAATAAAATGGAGTTTTCCTTTGGGGATGATCACAAAGATGGACCTTTGACTTTGGGTTTGCATAAAAAAAGCAGTACGTACGACATTTTAACAGCAGATGACTGTAAGTTGGCACATATAGATATGACAGATGTTTTGACTTGTGTGCTGGCATATTTTCAGGAAAAAAAGGTTGGTTATTATAAGAAAATGCAGCATACGGGTTTTTTGCGTCACCTTTTATTAAGACGAGGTGAAAACACAGGAGATCTGTTGGTAAATCTGGTAACGACCGGTCAAGAAGAACATGATTTGAAGCCTTTGGTTGACAGGTTACTTGCTTTGCCGTTGGAGGGGCGCATCGTTGGTGTGATTCATATTTTAAATGATGCCTTGTCTGATGTGGTGCAATGCGATGCAATGGAGTTGTTGTTTGGTCGAGCTTATTTGATGGAGCGTTTGCTTGGTTTGTCTTTTAAAATTACACCCTTTTCTTTTTTTCAACCCAATACCAAAGGTGCTGAAATCATTTATCGAAAGGTGCAGGAATATTTAGGTGATGTGCAGGGGCAGGTTGTTTATGATTTGTTTAGCGGAACGGGAACGATTTCACAGGTGTTGGCAAAAAAAGCCCGAAAAGTATATGGGATAGAGATTGTAGAAGAAGCGGTGCTTGCTGCCCGGGAAAATGCCAAAGAAAATGGTTTGGATAATTGTATTTTTATTGCCGGGGATGTGTTTGAACAATTAGAAGAGATTTTGGAAAAACCGGATGTGCTGGTACTCGATCCGCCAAGGGATGGAATACATCCCAAGGCATTGCCCAAGATAATCAACATTGGTTGTGATAGAATTGTTTATGTATCTTGTAAGGTAACAAGTTTGGCACGGGATTTAGAAGGGTTGCAGGCAGCAGGGTATCGGGTGGAAAAGCTGTGTTTGGTTGATCAGTTTTGCCATACGGTGCATATTGAGTGCGTAACACTGCTCACTAGGAGCGAAGCGACACAGTGAGTAGATGTACGCGCCATGTCAGGACGTCCCAAGAGAACAAACGAAGTGCGGTTCGATTGGTTGGCGGCTACGGCTGAGACAGTTGCGTTGCTTACGAGGGTTGAAATGTTGTAGTATCAGAGGTTTTAGCGAGTGTCAGTGTTTTTGTACAGTCAAGAAAATTGTTAAACATCAATAGGTGGAAACATATTGTAAAGGTAGATTTTGGCTGTAGGGTTGACAATACAGGATTACTTTTTGGGTAGGTTGAGTGTACAGAAAGACAAAAATAAATATTCAATTTTCAATCATTACAGATTGGTTTCGACTACTTTTATTTCTTAGTGAAAAATGGTGTTATTAAAATAGATGCTCTGTAGAAGGACAATGATTATATGTTCAGATTTTTAAAAAAAAGAAAGAAAATAACAAAATTAAAAAGACTGAATCAGAAACTTATAGACTACTTCAACTTTCAAATAGTCAACCTAGAAAGAACAGATCAAACATATCATATGAAGATTGGAAAGTAGAAAATGAAGAAAGAGAGAAATTGGAATTGCAGGTTAAAATAGATGAAACAGAGAAGCTTACATTTGTTCAGAAGAAAGAGAAATATGGGGAGATATGTTGTGGGAGGATTTTAGAAGATTACAGGTGTTTCAATTCTCACGAAGATGCTACAAGATTGGGGCAAATGGACTACGAAGAATGGGGGAATAAGTGTTATGAATTTTTGAAAAAAGTTGAAAACAAAACGTGGGAGCATGAAAGACCTAGCATTTGTGCGATTCAGAGATATTGCGGAAATGAGTTTCAGTACATTAATCGTTATTTGCGTGAAGGCAAGAAGAAGGAACTTAGGAATGGAGTTCTTAAAACTACAGATGAATATCATAGAAAATTAGATAAGCTAATTCAGCAAATGAAATTTTTACTGCGATACGCTCCAAGCCTTTCAGAAAATATTGTGGTTTATAAAAAAGTTAGTGAAGCGCATATCAATGCACTCATTGAAAAAAATAAGCTTAATGAGCCTTTAAAAGATAAAGCTTTTATGAGTACGAGCCTTTATCTTGTGAAAGATAAACGATGCTCTATTTCGTTACATTATAAAGGTGACAATGTTTTAAAGATTTATGTGAGTAAAGGGACGAATGGTGTGTATCCATACGCTTTAAACAAAAACTGGGGTTTTGGTTGTAATTCTGAGTCAGAAAGTGAATATTTAATTTCACCAGAAACAGAAATAATCATGATTAAATATCCATATTGGGATAACAAATTAGAAAGAAGAATTTTTGAATGTAAATTGGTGCAGCACTCTAAACAGTGCAACGAATTAGAATTGGATCTTGAATCAGAGGAGTTAATTCAGGAATATAACGATATTGAATGAAATTGAATATCCAGATAGAAGTGATAAGTAGGAAGTGCAATATTCGGCTAGTTGACGAATTTGCTAAATATCTAGAATTACTATTAATAAAGCAAGAGCGTATTTTTATCATTAGCAAGAAAAGATAATATCGTATTTCAAAATTATGGAGATAAGAAAATGATAGATATAAATTTTGATGTTAATCAAGTTCTGCAGGATAGATTGGCATCCGGTTTGGGTTTGGATAGATACAAAGTTATTATGGATGCTGTTAATGTAGTTGATGTTTCAATGGATTCTGATTTTCAAAGAAGGTTTAATGGGTTTTATCTTGTAAGAAGGAATGCCGAATGGCGAAAAGTGTTTTATGATTTCTTCGAAGAATCAAAAAAGAAATTCGTATCTTTTGAAGAAATTCTTATGTATCTCTATGAGAAAACAGGAAATGTAGAACCATCGTTTTCAAGTAAGCTGTTGGCAACCTTGGACTCGAATAAACCAATTTGGGATAGGTATGTCATACAAAATTTACAAATGAAACTAGAAGGAAAGACGAAGGGTGATAGAATAAAAAATGCAATCAGGCTGTATGATGATATTGAAACTTGGTATTCAGAATTTTTGAAAACTAATAGAGCAAAAGAATGTATGGCAGCATTTGATTCGGCTCTACCAAATTACAGTTGGATATCGGATATTAAGAAGGTAGATGCTATCCTATGGAGTATAAGATAGTGGATATGTTTCCGAGGACTGACTAAAATAGAAAAGCCTTATCGACCAGTATCCGAGAACAACAAAATGGCAAAAACGAAAAAGACATCAATCTTGTAATCCCACGCTACGTTGAGTGCGTAACACTGCTCGTTAAGACGCTTTACCACCTCAAGAGATTATCTTGGTAATACAATCAAAATCATAAACTGCGATTCATCATATTCATATGTTATTTTTCCATTTAAATCTCTACAAGTTTTTTCCATACTTTTTAGACCAACACCATGATGCAGGACATCTGCTTTACTGGTTGTAATGGATTCTCCATTGGTTTTAGGTATTTCTTTTAAGGTATTGCGCATGCGAAGAACAAACTTTGTTTCTTTTGCAACTAGTTTCAAATCAATCTTTTTGTGATTGTCATCACATTTTTTGGTTGCCTCAAAAGCATTATCCAAGGCATTTGCCAAAAGAACACATATATCCATGGTTAAATAGGAGAGTGCCGGTTCTACTTCTAAGGTGATTTCAAAATCAATATTCTCACTTTTGGCTTCTAGTTTTTTGCTTGAAAGCAAAGCATCCAAAGTGGTATTTTTAGTAAGTACTAAGGTTGAATCAGTTCCATTGGTTATCAAGTTGTTGATATATTTGGTAAGTTCAGCTGATTTACCATCTGCATTTAAGGCTTGCAGTACATTGAGTTGATGTTTGAAATCATGATTTCTGCGTCGAATATCTTCATTGTTATCTGTTAATTGGTGAACTAACTTTTCCATGTAGTTTTTTTGTAGTGAGTCATGTAGCATATTTTGTTGAACCTCTGCTTGCTTTTGCATAGATATAATTAGCCAAAGTACAAAAATAAGATTGGGGGCAAAAAGTAGACTCCAAACATAAATTTGTCCCAAATGAACTTGGTGCCAAATAAAGTCGCTTGTTGCGAGGGAAAGACCTATAAGCATAATAACGAGGTATGCGATAAATATGATATTCATTTTTGCACTTAAATGTCTCTTGGTTCTAAATGTACGTAGATACCAAATTGCTAATGTGATGATAAAAAAGACAATCAATATTAATCCAAGGATTTGGATACGTAGTGCTTGATTTTCTGGAATGACTGCTGGTGATTCATCGTGAATTAACGTAAATAAAAGTAAGGCAAGTAGATTGGAAATAGCAAAGAGTAATCCAATGATAGCAGTTACAATAATACTATTGCGCCAATTTTCTTTGAAACAAATTTTTCCAATTAATCCAAGCAAAGCAGACATGATGAGTGTGTAAAAAAAATCGTATATATGCACACAAGAATATAGAGGTAACAACAGGGTTAGGCTTATCACGATCGTATATAAAATACAAAGAGGCCAATGGATAAATTTGGCATCGTTGAGTATGCAGTGAATTAAAAAATTCATAACCACTGCAAAAGCAAACATCAATAAAAGTTCAATTGTATAAGATAGAATTAGCTCCATTGACTTTTTAATTCTCCTTTTACAATGGATTGATATTTTTTACTGATGGGGATCTCTTTTCCATCGTGCAGAACAATATAATTGCTCAGTTTTTTAAAAATTTTATTGATATTCACTAAATAGGAGCGGTGTGTTCGCAAAAAGCCTTTATTCTTCAAATCTTCTTCTAATTTTTTGATTTCTCCACGGAAAGCAAAGGTTTCATTTTCTGTAATACCATAGATATCCCGATTGTGAATTTCAAAGTATAAAATTTTTGTTAAGTCTAAAAGGATGTCCGCACGTTCACCGATGAGGCGTACCGGGTAGTTATTCTTTTTGCGCTGTTTTCGTTCTGTCAATAAACGATTTAATAAAATATTAATTTGTTCTTGGTTCACTTCTTTGTATAAGTACCCCTTGGCATGATAATCAAATCCTCTTTGTACTTGATCTTGCATATTTGTTGCAAAGACGAGATCTATCTGTGAATCAACTTGCCGAATTTGCTCAGCTGTTTGAAACCCGTCTAAATGAGGCATATCCACATCCAAGAGAATTAAATCGTAGCAAGAAGATGTTATGTTGCGAAGTAAATCAATGCCGGAAGTATAAGATGTGATTTCGTAATTAGATATCTTTTGTTGCGTGAAAAAATGCGTAAACAAACGTTCCATCAAAAGATTGTATCTTTTGATGTCATCGCAGAGAGCTATTCTCATTTGTATTCCCTTTCCCTAATGTTCTTTTCCCTTTTCTTTTATTTTTCCCTGATAGGCTGAATGCCTTAATTCGTACTGTTTATATTATACACAATAGTGTTCTAGTGTGCAAAGGGACATTTACAACATAAAAAGGGTTATTCACAACATATGTATTGAATGCAATAAAAAAATCTGTTAGGTTTTCTGTAGCGAATCTTTTATAACTCGCAATTTCCCTGGAATGTCAACACTTTGCTTGGCATATTGGGATAAAAAAATAAAATGTAGGGAAAGGAAAATTTATGGGCATGAAGAGAAAGCAGTTGGTGAAGAAGAAAAGACATCGGCAAATTCGAAAAAGACTTTTTGGATTCATGTTGGTTCTCTTAATCGTAATGGGAGGAATCCAAACAATCGCGAGTGGAAGTCTTATTTCAAATGACTTAGAGTTGGAAATAGGTATACAGGTTGATTTAGAGCAGGAAGATTTAGATTTAAAGCAAGAAGATTTAGATTTAAAACAAGAAGATTTGGAGCAGATAGAAGCGGATGAGGTGGATTTGGAACCGGCATATGTTCCGATCGCTCCTCATATGGCGACAACTGTAATGAATGCTACGCAATTTCGTGATGCGATTAATGATGAGAATATTACAGTGATTAACCTTGGTGCTAATTTTACGGTTAATTATGCCGGTACAGTGGCAAATCCCATTCCGATATTGAATCGCAGTGTTCAAATCAATGGGAATGGTAGCGTGATTACAGTAGAAGGCACGAATAGCCTTGTTACATTGGGAGCGGTTCCGTTACCGGCGACAGCCACATTGACTTTGAATAATGTTCGATTTAATCGAACAGCCGCCGGCGTAGCTTATGTCTTTGCTGGTTCTGAAACAGATACAGCCAATTGGAATATTGTTTTAGAAAGCAATGTTCTTATGGGAAGTGGTGTAATGACAACAGGTACGCTTCGACGAACAGCGTTGACGCATGGTTGGACATATGAAATGATTTGGCGCACAGGAACAAATACCAATGCAAATGAACTCAATCGTAATGGTTTGGTGAATGCTCCGAATGCTCGTTTGATTGTCACCGGTACAGGTAATCATTTAGGTATGCGTGGTACCAATGGAAATGCCAATCGTCATCATTTATGGGTACGTCATTTTGAAATGATGCCGGGTTCTAGTCTTTCTACCACTGCGGCGAATGATGTTGCTTCATCTATTCGAATTGATAACAACGGAACCGTTGATATTAGGGAGAATGCGACTTTAAATATTTGGAATACAGGAAGTCGAGCGGTAACTCCGAGTGTTACTGGGAGTCGAACGGCTTGGGCACCTGCTACAAGCCCTGCCCAATCCAGTGGTTTGATTGGTACAATCTCTCGCACAACTTTGCACGCAGGGGCAAACGTTAACATCGAAGCAAGTTATCACGGTTTTGTGTCTACGGCTGTAGGTATAAATGCAAATTCACCAAGGTTTGAGATGGTAGATGGAGCAGTGATGAATTTAATTACCAATCATGCACGAGGGGTTGGTTTTGTGGTAGCACCAAGTCTTTTTCCGGACACAAATTATAATCCCGGTGGTCAGACTGGTTATTATCGGGCTCAAGTTAGTCAAAATGTTAGTCTGACAGGGCAAGGTACACAGTTAAATATATTTAGTAATAACAACTCTGAGCAAAATGGTGGTTCAGGTTTTACGATTGTTGGAGACAATTCCTTAGTTACAGTGGAAGGTGGCGCAGTGATGCGTGTTTATTCAGCACGAACCACAGCGGTGGTAAATCATGGTTTGGGTTCTATTTTCCGTGTGGGAACAGGTGGAACAGTTTTTGCAATAGCACGTAATTCGGCAAGAGATTTTGAAGCGGTTTTTCGTTTTCGTCAAGTCGGTGGTATGACCTTTGATATAAATGGTGGAGATGTATACATTGTGGCAGGTCCCGGTCAACAAAGTCAGGGTTTGCGTTTGTATGGTGGTAATAATGCCGTTTATGTGAGCAATATGGGCAGCCTTAATGTTCGCCATTATGGTACCGGTGCGAACTATGATGCCACGAATCCACGTGGTGTAGCTCTTTACTATGAAAATGGTAATATAAATTTGGATATGGCTGACCGTTTTTATTTGACTGATCGTTACAGTCAAGTAGATTTGTTTTCACAAAATGGAATGGGGTTATCAGGTGCTTCCAATGCGGGTGCATTTACGAGAATTACAGCAAATCCGGAAACGATTTTTACGGTAAGTGGTAATAGATCAGCAGCAACCCAGTCTGTTTTTAGAGGCGCAAGGCTTCATTTTGAGATGCATCGTCCTATGTACTTTGATTTTCGTAACCGTGGTGGCGGCCGTGTCTTTACAGGTACGCAAGCAACTTCTCAGTGGATTGGGGCAGATACAGATGTAGCTGTATGGGATAGAGCACCGGCAACCTTTGCAAACGCACCGGTTGAGGCTTGGTCAAGAATCAACTTTAATGTAGGCGGAGTGAATTTGGCGGGGGATATTACGTCTATCGTGGCTCCGGGTGCGGTAGCAGGAACAGTAAATTCGACGGATACACCATCTTTTCAAGCACGCCATAATCTAATGAGTCCGAATTACGGACGGATTAGTGCCAATAATGCGACACCTCGTGTAGATTGGTTACGGATTCCAACCAATGCGGATATGCGTGTCTTTGGGCATGTTTCCGTACAAGAAGGGCGTCCGATTCATGCTAGAAGTGCTTGGGAAAATGAAGTATGGGTTGAGGTTGTATTTAGAAATCCGGCAGGTGTTGAAGTATATAGAGCAGAAGGAATGACCGCAAATCGCTTGATGTTTGATGAGATGGCAAGAGATGGTTTGTTCGAAGTGGTATTTGCACCGGGCGGTACACCACAGTTATTGCCGGAGGGATATACCGTTGAGGTTGTGCATGCAAGGCGTTGGTCAGGTGGTAGAACACCGTACAACTTGCTGAATTATCACCCAGCTAGAATACCGCAAGATATTCATAGTAATGTGGAGCGTTCCAGAGATGTGATGCCGCCGAGATATGTGGAATTGCCGCCGTCCTTGGACGTGATTGCGCCCGGTTCGGCAAATATTACCGGTGTAACAGACCCCTATTCTGTGATTCGTGTATCTGTAAACAATGCTTGGATTATGGATGGTGGTGCGCCACTTACCGTACAAGCAGATAGTACAGGGGCATTTACGTTCCCATTGACAGGTGTTACTTTGATACATGGGCAACAAGTGAGAATTCATGCAAGTGATGAGAGGGCAAGGAACATTCAGAGGCCGCAAGCACCATTTGTTCCATCAAATCCGCATGATTTATATGATATTATAAATAGTCCGATTCTGACAGGGAGTCCGAATCTGATGGGAACAGGTATACCAAGAACAGCAGGTACACCAACCTTGAATGGGCAAGTTGTAAATGGAAATATTCAGTGGATAGATGATACACCGTTTCATGATGCGATTCTTCCAAGAGCAGTGATGCGCATGGTAGAGTATGCAGGTAGCATTACACTATCTGTTCCGGATGTGATTGATTTTGGTACTATGACCATTGGGCCGGGTGCCCGGTTTGGTGATCGCTTGCCCCATGATCCCATTTTGGTAACGGATAGTAGATTGGTGCGGGATGCTTGGCGGGTAGAAGCCATATTGGTGGATGAACCTTTGACGAATGTGGTTATGAACCACACATTACCAAATGGTTTGGTGCGTCGTCATGGAGACGGTGCGGGTGGATTTATGAGTAGTGTGATTACACCGCATACAGCAGTTGTATTCCATAGTCACACACCACCACTGACAACACCACCACCGGGTGCCATCCTTGGAACAGAGATAGAGAATATTTCGGTATTTTGGAATAATACCAACAATGGTTTGATGGTTGAAACCTTTGGTGAAATGGTAAGAGTTGGTACATATACTGCTGTGATTGAATGGAGTTTGATGGTGGGCGGCGCACCGTAATTAGTATGTAAGAAATATGTTTATACCGCAGTTTTGGAATTTTTGTAGCACATATACACCCCCTTTTACCCTATGCTATAGAAATTTCTTAACAATAGAGTTACAGTTTTACCCAAGCGTGAATACCCCAGTATTCACATAGGGCTATTGTAGAATAATAAAAAAATTATTTTGTAATGGCCCCCTTTCCTTTTATGGAGAGAAATAAAAACAAAAGGAGAAAGTAGATGTTAAAAAAAAGTAAGAGGGCTTTAAATGCCCGTGTATGTGGAATGATGGTAGCTTTGCTGATTGCTCTTAGTATGGTGCCTCAGTTTGTATGGGCTGAATATGATATGACAGAATATCAGTATGAGCAGATGGAATATGAGTATGCGGAATATGAGCATGTGGAATATGAGCATGCGGAATATGAGTATGTGGGATATGGGTATGTGAAATATGAGTATGTGAATGATGCGTACGTGGAAGATGACGTATATAGTGCAGGTCTGCCTAGTCTATATGAGGTAGAAATAGATTCGCATAAGGAAGCAGTTGCAATGTATAGTGATATGAATGAATTGGAGGATTCAGATACTGATCCATTGGCCTATCTGACAGCTTCAAATGTCAGTGGTACACCTGGTAGTTATGTAGAGATATCGGTTAATATTGATAGTGGTGTCTATGATATTGTACAAGCACAATATCGATTGATATTTGATGGAGCGAGATTAGAGTTTATTGAAGCGAATGCGACAAGTTTCTTTCAAAATACTGCTATAAGTGACCCGGATTCCTTAGACCGATTATTAATATCACATAGACGAAGTGGTGCTGCTGCGGTTGCAAATAGTAATGCAGGAACAATCGTTGTGATACGTTTTCGGATTCGGGATGATGCGCCGGCCGGAGTTGTTCCGATTACTTTTACACCAACCGGTTTTAGATTTACGTATGTTGTTTATCCTGATTTGAGAATTTCTGATGAGTTGTCCATGGATACATCTTTTATTGATGGTTCAGTGACGATTACAGAACCAGCAACCCAACCACCAACCCAACCGCCAACCCAAGCACCAACCCAGCCGCCAACCCAAGCACCAACCCAGCCGCCAACCCAACCACCGACTCAGCCACCGACTCAACCGCCAACCCAACCGCCAACCCAACCACCGGTTGTGCCACCAACAGAAGGGGATCCTCCGGTGGGTACACCTGATGCACCTCCGGCAGGAGATGCGCCTGCAGATAATCAAGGGAACGAAACGCAAGTTCAGGGTGAAAATAATCAAGTGAGCACCAATCAAGAGGCGAATCAAAGAAGAATGCCACAGACAGGTGATATGTTATTTGTTCTATGCTTACAAATAGTAATGGCATTGTCTTTGATTGTAATAGCAACGATATATTATATAAAGGCAAGAAAGTTGCGTTAGAAAATGAACTGAAAGTGAACCAGGAATGGAGAGAGAAGAAGCGTTATGCAGATAAATCCATATGTATCGTTTAATGGAAATTGTGCTGAAGCAGTTGCACTTTATGAAAAAGCATTTAAAATAAAAGCCAAAGTCATACAATATAAAGATGCACCGAAAGAGGTAAGTAGATTGGCACCTGAAAACTTTATTTATCATGCTCAGCTTAGAATCAATGATGACATCATTGTGTTGCAAGATGTATTGCCACAGTATGCAACCCAGATAGGCAATAATGTTATGATTACTTTGTATGTAGATGAATATGATACAGTAACAGCCCGGGAGATTTTTCGTGTTCTCAAAGAAGATGGTGAGATAGAGGGGAAAGCTGAGCAGTGTTTGTGGACAAAGTGTATTGGACGATTGACAGATCGTTTTGGTGTTAGTTGGAATATATGTAAATGCTAGGTCTATTAGTTGTTTTGTTTCTTCGGCAAGGGGTATTTTGTGGGAAAGTCATGCGGTGCAAGGCTTTCCCTTTTTGATATGAAAGAACTATGCGCCCTTATGGAGTATGACGAAAGGATATGTGAGTGTATTTTTTGCCAATTAGCTTTCGAAAAGTGGGTTTACCTCCGATGCTCAAGAATTTGTCGATGAGCAAAATCATATAATACTGGTTGCATTTAATGAGATGTTCGAGTAGTATAGAAATAAACTTTATTTGTTAGTATAAGGGAGGGGCGTTGAAATGAAATTGTGGTATGAACAACCTGCTCAGAAATGGTCAGAAGCCTTACCAATCGGAAACGGTACATTAGGAGGCATGGTTTTTGGTGGGGTAAAAAGAGAACGAATCCAGCTGAATGAAGAGACCATTTGGGGTGGCCGTTTTTTAGATCGGCATAATCCAAATGCAAAAGAAAATTTACCTAAAATCAGGGAATTGTTACAGGCGGGTAAGATAGCGCAAGCAGAGCAACTGGCAGTCTACGCATTATCTGGTACGCCTCATTCCCAAAGACCTTATTTGACAGCAGGGGATTTGCATCTCAATTTTGTTCATGGGGAACATGCGTTTACAGAATACAAAAGAACATTGAATTTAGCGGAAGGAATTGCGACGGTTGCATATCAAATAAGAAAGACGAAATTTACCAGAGAAATATTTTCTTCGTTTCCGGCAGGTGTTTTGGTGATTCGTTTGCAGGCTGAGGGCGAGGAAAAGCTGAATTTTGATTGCCATTTGGATCGGCTCCATAATTGGAGCAATGAAACAAAAGCGGTGGGAAATGATACCATTGTTTTATATGGAGATACGGGGGAAGATGCAGTTTTATTTTCTACCGGTTTAAAATGCAAAAGTGATGGGCATATAGAGGTAATTGGAAATCATTTAGTGGTTCAGGGTGCAAGTCATGCAACCTTATGTTTAAAGATTACAACCAGTTTTCGCCATAGTAAAAATTATGTTGATGCAATGCAAAATGGTTTAAATGCTTGTATGGCCCTTAGTTATTCTGATATAAAAAAGGGTCATTTGATGGATTATCAGGAGCTATTTCATCGAGTAGAGATAAATTTAGGAAACAACAAAGCTTTGGAAGATATTCCAACAGACTTGCGATTAAAGAAACTGGCAGAGGATAAAACATATGAGGATCCTGCTTTATTTGCATTGTATTATCAATATGGACGGTATCTTCTCATATCTTCAAGCCGTGCGGGAAGTTTGCCCATTAACTTACAGGGTATTTGGAATGATAGCCTAACGCCCAGTTGGGATAGTAAATATACTATAAATATTAACACCGAAATGAATTATTGGCCGGCGGGATCCGCTCGATTGACGGAATGTGAGCAACCGTTTTTTGACCATTTAAAACGCATGAAAGAAAATGGCAAAAAAACCGCAGAAGTGATGTATGGTTGCAGAGGTTCCGTTGCCCATCATAATACGGATATTTATGCTGACACTGCGCCCCAAGACATTTATATTCCAGCTACTTATTGGGTGTTGGGGCAAGCTTGGATGGCGACCCATATTTGGAATCATTTTTTGTTTACAAAAAACAAGCAGTTTTTAGAAGAGCACTTTGATATTTTAGAGCAAAATGTATTGTTTTTTCAGGATTTTTTAATAGGAAATGAAAAGGGAGAGTTGATAATAAGTCCCTCCGTTTCCCCTGAAAACACCTATATTTTACCAAATGGAGAAAAGGGATGCCTATGTGAGGGTTGTATAAGTGATGCTCAGATTTTAAGGGAGTTGTTATTGGGATACATTGGTGCATGTGAGGTATTGTCTGTTGGAGAAGACAATATAAAACGAGCCAAAGTACTTATGGATAAGTTGCCTAAAAATAAAATCGGAAAACAGGGGCAGCTTTTGGAGTGGCTGGAAGAGTATGAAGAGGAAGAACCCGGACACCGTCACATTTCTCATTTGTATGGTGTTTATCCGGGCACAACAATTTCTTGGGAGCAGACACCGGATTTTATGATGGCAGCGCGAAAAACCCTAGAGCGTCGGTTAGCGCACGGAGGAGGTCATACGGGATGGTCCAGAGCTTGGATTATTATTTTTTGGGCAAAGTTTTTAGCAGGTGATATGGCATATGATAATTTCAAGGCACTTTTAACAGATAGCACATTTCCAAATATGATGGATAACCATCCTCTGGAAAATGGCTTTGTTTTCCAGATTGACGGTAATCTAGGAGCAACAGCCGGACTGGCAGAGATGTTAGTGCAGGAAAGTGAAACAAGCATCCACTTGTTACCGGCATTACCCAAAGCTTGGAATACAGGTGAGGTGAAAGGTCTGGGATTAAAAGGGCAAGGGATTTTGAATATGAAATGGCAAGACGGAAAAATACTACATTACGAAATCTTAGGCGGAAATCAAGAAAAGGAGATACGAATCAATGAAAAAGCAAGCGTTTAGTTCTTACTTACCATCCTGGGAATATATTCCGGATGGGGAGCCCCATGTTTTTGAGGGGAGAGTCTATGTGTATGGTTCCCATGACCGATTTAATGGTTATGCTTATTGTTTGAATGACTATATTTGTTATTCTGCGCCGATAGATGATTTAAGTGATTGGCGTTATGAGGGTGTGATTTACGAGACAGAAGCAGACCCTTTAAACAGAGAAAGGTATATGTGTTTATATGCGCCGGATGTTACCCAAGGGCCGGATGGACGTTATTATATGTATTATGTGTTAGATGGCGTTTTGATTGTTTCGGTAGCGGTTTGTGATACTCCGGCCGGTGCATATGCATTTTATGGATATGTGCATTATGCGGATGGAACACGTCTAGGTGAACGTTTCGGTGATGAGCCTCAATTTGATCCCGCTGTCATAACAGAGGGAGAGACCACTTATCTTTATACAGGCTTTGCAGCGAAAGGTGACAAATCCCGAAGTGGTGCCATGGTGACCGTGTTGGCAGCAGATATGTTGACCATTGTTGAAGCACCGGTGTTTGTTGTACCCAGTCATGCATATGGTGCCGGTACTTGCTTTGCGGGTCACGAATTTTTTGAAGCCTCCTCTATTCGTAAGAAGGGTGACACCTATTATTTTGTATATTCTTCGTCATTAATGCATGAACTTTGTTATGCAACCAGTAAAAGCCCAACCAAAGACTTTGTTTATGGTGGTGTGATTGTGAGTAATTGTGATATGCATATTGATACCTATAAACCGGCTGAAATGAAAACCTATTATGGTGGGAATAATCACGGTGGCATGGTGGAGGTAAATGGGCAATGGTATATTTTTTATCATCGTCATACCAATGGCACGAATTTTAGTAGACAAACCTGTGCCCAGCCCATAGAGATTTTAGCGGATGGAAGTATCCCGCAAGTAGAGCTAACTTCCTGTGGTTTAAATGGTGGCCCTTTGCTTGGTCGTTTTGAATATCCCACTTATATTGCGTGCAATTTATTTTCCAAAACGGTTGACAACAACCATCCAACACATCATGAATCATGGATGGATGGAGATTTTGCTAAGATTACCCAAGATGGCAGAGATGGAGATGAGGAAGTCGGTTACATTGCAAATATGCGGGATGGAACCGTTGCCGGTTTTAAATATTTCGAATGCAAAAATGTAAAGAAAATCAAGATTAGAACTCGTGCTTACGCAAGAGGATTTATGGAGGTGAAACTCGCTTGGGATGGTGAAACATTGGCAAAAATTCCCATTGCATATGCCAATATTTGGACAGTCGGCGTAGCGGATATTTGTATCCCTGATGGGGTCTGGCCATTGTACTTTGAGTTCAAAGGAGAGGGTGGCGTCAGCTTTGCTTCTTTTGCGCTTCAAAACGGGTAAATTGTTCAACTTATTCGCGTCGCAGAAAGTTCAACTGCAATGTTGTGGTATTATACATTTCTTGTGGTTTTCTACACCGTGGTTTCAAATTCTATCTCATCTCGCAATGGTATGCCTTCCTCGCCAATCAGCGGTATGGAGGGCTTTATTTGCCTTGCTGCATCCATCGCACCGAGTCGCACCTCACGAATCGCAAACCCGCATCGTTGATAAAACCGAAAGGCGTGTGTGTTGTCGTTACTGGTTTGAACGATGACTTTATTTATGCTATTTTCTTTGGCGGCCTGCTTTACACGTTCAATGAGCGTGGAAGCGATGCCAATGTTCTGCGTCATACTTTCAAGTACCATAATTTCACATACGCCACTGTGGAACTCGTACAATAAATATCCGAGGACTTCATTACCACAAACCGCCGCAAACCCCGGCATGGTTCGTGAATCCCACAGCTTGCCGTTAATCGCCAAGTATGGTGCGCCCCAAGTTGCATCAAGGATGGGCTGTATTTTTCGGCGGATGTCATCATCAATCGGGCAGATTTCGTATTTTTGTGAGTCGAGTGTTTTCAAAAAGAAAATGCAACGCTCTGTTTCCTTATAGCCGATTCGCTTATGAAAGTTGTAGCTGTCAGTGTTGTCGAGTAGACAATCGCTCGCCATTTCGCGGCAGCTGTTCTGTGCCGCCCAGCCCTCGGTGATTTTAACAAGCTCGGCGGCAACTCCAATTTTACGGTATTCTGGCAGAACATATATTGCTTCAAGGTAGCCTGTCAATCCATCGTTCGCGCCGTTCACATATTCGCGGCGAAGTGCGCCATGTGACACGCCGACAGCCTTCTCGCCGTCAAACGCGAGAAAGAACACTTGGGTTGTGTCTGTGAGCATTTGCTCATTTCCGGTTAGCAGTTCGTCGCGTGACAAATCCGGGGCTTGTCTTTCGGCGTTGTAAAGCAGGAACAACAAGTCGGTCATTACGTCTATATCGGATTTTGTGGCTTTTCTGTAGGTGTAATTCTTTTCAAACCTCATGTTCGTTTACCTTAAAATCCTCTAACTTAAAATTTGCATAAAATCGCCCGGATTTCGGCGTGAATTTAATTAAGCAATAATCGGGGTCGGTGTACGATTGCTCATCGTAGGCAGCCTTATATTTGTTCTCCCAAAACTTCTCTTTGAGCGCCATATCAGTCACGATTTCCATATCGCCTTTGAGGTAGCAGCCTTTCCAAACAAAAATCAACTTGCGGCTGTAGAAATAGACGCTTGCTTTTGGATTTTTGCTTATCGCCTTAGCGAATTTTGATGATGTATTAGTGGCGAAGTATAGCTCGCCAAGCGACTCCCTATGCTTGCCGGGGACTACTGCTTTTGTCATTGGACAGCCGTCCTCGCCGACACAGGACAGGATGAATGTATTGACTTTTTTGTGCAGCCGTTCGGCTTTTTCTTTTGGTGTCATCGTTATATTTCGGCTCATAATTACAACTTCCTCTCAAGGTACACTTTGTCTTTCATGATGACATTGTACCAAATCGCTGACGCGATGGCTAGTATAACGTTTCCTTTTGTTTACCATTTCTTAAAATAGATAAAAAAATGTAGCGGTTTTTACATATATGTTGTATTGTTAAGTTCTCACGTTTCAATAAACTAACACTTATAATAGAAAAACTGCTACGATGATTAGTTTAACACGATTAAAAAAACTTAACAATTACATATTCTTAAAAGGAGTAAAAGTAAATATTTGATTTCAAGAGAAGAAGGAGCAATGAAAACATGATGACCAATTTAGAGGAACGTTTAGTACAAGTAGTACCAAGTGAACGACAAATCAAATTTCAAGAATTAGAATTCTATAGCTTTGTTCATTTTACAGTTAATACCTATACAGGAAGAGAGTGGGGAGATGGCACAGAAGATCCTTCGATATTTAACCCTGTTAAATTTGATGCTGACCAATGGGTTGACGCAATTGACGCAGCCGGGATGAAAGGTTTGATCTTTACATGCAAGCACCATGATGGGTTTTGTTTGTGGCCAAGTTCATACACTGAGCATACACTTGCAAATAGTCCATACAAAGGCGGAAAAGGAGATATTGTCGCTGCGGTGGCAGAAGCCTGTAAAAAGAGGGGAATCAAGTTTGGTGTATACCTATCTCCATGGGATCGCAATAACGAAAGTTACGGTAAAGGAAAAGAATATGATGACTATTTTGTGAGACAGTTAACGGAGTTACTTACCAATTACGGTGATGTTTTTAGTGTATGGTTTGATGGAGCATGTGGAGAAGGCAGAAATGGTAAGAAACAAAGTTACGACTGGGGGAGATATTATCAGGTGATTCGCGATTTGCAGCCGGGTGCTTGTATTAATATATGCGGACCAGATATTAGATGGTGTGGTAATGAGGCAGGAGATACAAGAACGTCAGAATGGAGTGTCGTTCCTAAAAGGACGAAAGATACGGAGACGATTGCCAGTAATAGCCAACAAGCCGAAGATGATGACTTTGATTTTCGTGCAAGGAAGATATCTGCAAGTGATCAAGATTTAGGTAGTAGAGAGATGATCAAAAATGAAAAAGATTTGATTTGGTATCCGGCAGAAGTGAATACTTCAATTCGTCCGGGTTGGTTTTATCATGAAGAAGAGGATGATAAAGTGCGTTCTTTAGAGGAGTTATTACATATTTATTTCAATTCAGTCGGTGGTAATGGAACCTTTCTGCTGAATATCCCTCCGACACAAGAAGGACTTTTTCATGAAAATGATGTAAAAAGATTGACAGAGATTGGTGACTTCCTAAAAGCTGCTTTTATGGATAGTTTGATAGCGGATGCAAAGCTTACTGTTGATACATTTAAAATAGGACATGATATAGAACAGGTTAGGGTGAAGGGGTATGATGGTTACTTTACCACTGATGACGGTGTAACTACTTGTTCCATTGGAATACATTTTGAGGAAGAGAAAAATGTAAATTACATTGTACTTCAAGAGAATATCAAATGCAGTCAAAGAGTTGAATGTTTTGTAGTTGAAGTAGAAAAAGGTGGGCAATATGAAGAAGTCTTTAAAGGTACAGTAATTGGGTATAAAAGGATTATAGTTCTTTCAGGAGTGGACACTAAGGGTATACGAATCCGTATTTTGGATTCAAGAGTAGCTCCAACACTTTCTTTTGTGGGCGTTTGGTAATATAGTTGTTGTTTTGGAAATATGTATAAAAAAGTGCTTTTCCATGCCATTATGGAGTGAACGGTTGACAAGGACAACGGTTTTTTGATAGAATGGATGCATTATGAAGAAGACAGAGATTAGAAGAAATAATACAAAAAAAAGCATAGTGTTTGGGCTGATTTTAGTATTGGCATTTGTTACGTTACTTCCGACCGGAGTTGCGTTTGCTTCTACGCGAGCAGGTTTTTCAATTCGAACGGTGATGCCGGATTCTCAGATTAGGCGTGATCGTACGTTTTTTGATTTGCAGACGGAGCCGGGGCAAGCACAAACGGTAGTGATTATGTTGTACAATAACACCGATGCGGACATTCAGGTAGAGGCTACCATAGCCACTGCCACCACCAACAGCAACGGGATTGCAGAGTACCGCAATGTACCGGAAGAACCCGATGATACCTTGCTGTTTTCGATGGAAGACATTGTGACGGTACCTGAGCTTGTAGATGTACCGGCAGAGGGAAGTTATGCATTGGAGTTAGAAATTCAGATGCCGGAGGAGCCTTTTGATGGTGTTTTGGCAGGCGGTATTGCTTTGCGTCAGCGTATTGTTATTGTAGAAGAGGAAGAAGAGGAAGTCAGTGGCATTCGCAATCGTTTCGCTTACATGACAGCGATTTTGTTGTGGCAAGGTGATGTGGAGGATTTGGTGCCGGAGCCGATTTTGCGTGGTGTTCGCGCCGAAGTAGAAGGACAGCATGTGGGTGTGTTTGCCAACATTCAAAACACCGCGGCGATGTTTTTACACGATATGGTGATTCGAGCAGTGGTTCGTACTCTGGATGAGGATGGCGAACCGGGTGAGATTCTCATTGATGTGACAAGAGGCGGAGCAGAAAATTATCTACAGATGGCACCCAATTCCAATTTTGATTTTTTAATTCCCGATGAAGAAAGGGTTTTAGGTGAGGGTGCGTATCACATTAGCCTTGAAGTTAGTGGCAGAGACGAGAAAAGTTGGGATTTTGAAGACGATTTTATCGTTGAATTTATAGAAGAGGTGATAGAAGCACCGCCTGTTGTGGTAGAAGAGCCACCGATTGTGATAGAAGAGGAAGTGGAAGAAGAAAGAGAGGGGACTTGGCATTTTGTATTGCTGATTGTTCTCATATCCTTGGCGGTTATTGCAGTGCTTATAGCGTTGATTATCAGATATCGGAAGAAAAAAAGCGCAGCCCTTGACCGTAACCAAAGAGAGCTTTTGATTTCCATGATAGACGATAACTTAGACCGGTAAAACGAATGTTACAGGGCATATTTGCTTAGGTAGATTTAAAATCAAAAGAAACAGTTTGGAAAAATAAAATCCGAAACTGTTTCTTTTTTCGTCTTTTTTAAAATACAGGTACAACGCCACCATCGTATTTTTCTTCAATGAATGCTCTCACTTTTTCAGACTGCATGGCTTGTAGTAACCGCAGTACAGCTTCATTGTTTTCATTCCCAGCATTTACCGCCAATACATTTGCATAAGTTTCAGCAGCAATAGAGGTTTTATCTTCGATAGCCAATGCGTCATGGCGTACGGTCAGCCCTGCTTGTAGGGCGAAATTCCCGTTTAATACGGCAAAATCCACATCAGGCAATGCACGTCCGATTCCCGCGGCATCCATTTCTGTGATGGTTAAGTTTAGTGGGTTGTCCACAATATCCCGCGTGGTTGCCAGTAACCCTGCATCCGGATCCAGTGTAATTAAACCTTGTGCTTCCAGTAGCAATAAAGCCCGTGCGCCATTGGTAACATCATTTGGTACGGCGATGCTGGCACCTTCTTGGATGTTTTCTAGGCTATCACTTCTGCCTGGGTAGATACCCATGGGCTCATAGTGAATCTTACCAACCGCTACAATATGGGTGTCTCGATCCTCGTTAAATGTGTCCATAAATGGTGTGTGTTGAAAGAAGTTTGCATCAATGTCATTGCCATCCAATGCCATATTTGGTAAGACAAAATCCGTAAATTCCGTGATGACCAAATTGATATTTTCTGCGGCCAGATAATCCACCAAAAATTCTAGTATTTCCGCATGGGGTGACGGCGTAGCACCAACCCGCAAAGTGGTAATGCCATCTGCATCAGCGGTGATTTCGTTTCTTTCATTTCGACCGCAACCGCCGATAAACAGTAAAATGATGACTGCTAAGGCCAAGAAAATGACAGCGGTTAAAATTCCCTTGCGCATATTGTTTTTTCTTTTTTTCATAATGTTCCCCTCTCCTTGTTGAATTAAAACGCCTGTTTAGTTGATTCTTTTGTCATTTATTTTTGCCAATCGCATCCCAACTTCTTGTAAGATCTGGACAATGATGATAGATAGAATCAAAGTAACAATCATAATGTCCGTTTGGTAGCGATGAAAGCCGTATCGAATCCCGATGTCACCCAAACCGCCGCCGCCTACAAAACCGGCCATGGCAGTATAACCAAAAATGGTAGTAACGGCAATGGCACTGCCAATGAGCAAGGATGGTTTTGCTTCGGGCAACAGTACTTTCCATATGATTTGACCCGTGGATGCGCCCATGGAGCGTGCTGCTTCAATGACACCTTTGTCTACCTCTTTAATCGAGGATTCAACCAATCGGGCAATGTAAGGTGCAGCACCGACCACAAGGGGTACAATAGCAGCAGTGGAGCCGGTGGCAGTTCCCACAATCCCGCGGGTAATGGGAATCATAAACACCAATAAAATTACAAAAGGTATAGAACGCAAAACATTGGTAATAAAGCCCAAAACAACATGAATGATTCTAAAAATCCAATTTTTTGTAGTATAGTTGGCAGTATCCCTAGGTTGTTCTGTGACAATGAGCAAAATACCCAAAGGTAAGCCGATGAGGTAGGCGATGGCGGTAGAACCTAAGGTCATGTACAAAGATTCCAGAATGCCCCAACCAAATAGTTCAAAATCAAACAAAATTCTTCACCTCCTCAAACGGAATCTTTTTATTGTTTAAGTAATGGAGAATGCGTTTGGCCGCCAGTTCTTCATCCGGTAGTTGGATGACCATTTGTCCCACCGCATTGCCGTCAATGTTCCTTGTATCGGCATACATAATATTGATGGGTGCCTTACACTCCAGTACTACATTTGCAATGACAGGTTCAAAAGAGGAGCGTCCGTCAAAGATGATACGATAGCAGTTTTTGCTGGTAAAAGGAATGTCATGTTCTTTTTTATGAAAGACCAATCGTTTGGCGGCTTCTGATTTTGGGTTGGCAAAAATATCATTGACACTCCCCATTTCGCAGATATTACTGTCATCAATGATGGCAACCCGGTTGCAAACTTTTTCCACCACGGACATTTCATGGGTAATAATGATAATGGTAAGTCTCATCTCCTGATTGAGTTTTTTCAAAAGATCCAAGGTAGCGGTAGTTGTGGTAGGGTCTAGGGCACTGGTTGCTTCATCACATAATAAAATATTTGGTTTGGTTGCCAAGGCCCTAGCAATAGCAACCCTTTGTTTTTGTCCGCCGGACAATTGAGACGGATAAGCTTTTAATTTGTCATTTAAACCAACGATTTCCAGTAACTCTTTTGCCCGTTCCCGGGCTTTGCGCTTTGATACTCCGCTTAGCTCCAAAGGAAAGCAAACATTGTCCAAGGCGGTGCGTTGCATCAGTAGATTAAATTGTTGAAAAATCATGCCCATATTGCGCCGGGCAATGTTCAGTTCATTGGAGGAAAGAGACCCTAAATCCAAGCCATCTATTTGAACGGTACCGCTGGTAGGGCGTTCTAAAAAGTTGATACATCGTACCAAGGTACTTTTGCCGGCACCACTTAGACCAATGATGCCAAAGATTTCGCCGGGAAAAATTTCCAGGTTGATACAATCCAAGGCTTTCACATCACCACTTTTACTAACAAAGGTTTTGCCGAGATTATTGATTTGAATGATTGGTTTCATGAGAATTCCTTTCAATAATGAACGAAACTATATTGCGTGATATACTTGATTTGTTTCATAAACAGCTTCGCAGGTCAACTCTACCCCTAATTTTTTGAAGATGCGAATATCCACACTAGATAACATAACGGAAGTATGCGCCTGGCAACCTTTTAGTTTTGCCAGTTGGGCCATGGCTTTTTCCGCATTGGGATTGGTGGCGGCACTGGCTGACAAGGCGATGAGCACTTCATCGGTATGTAAACGTGGGTTTTTACTTTTAAAATAGGCTACTTTTAATTTTTGGATAGGAGCAATGGCCTCAGGAGAGATGATTTTTATCCCATGGTCAATGTCGGCCAATACTTTAATCACATTTAAAAGCAAAGCGGCGGATGCGCCCAATAGATTGGAAGTTTTGCCGGTGATGATGCGCCCATCCTCCAACTCCATGGCGGCAGCGGGTGCTGTTGTTTTTTTTGCCCGTGCCATAGCGGCATCTACAACCTTTCGGTCATGGATTGTAAGATTGAGTTGATTCATCAAAAGTTCAATGGTCTTAGCTGTTTCATCTGTAGATGTTCCTTTTAGTAATGCACTCAAAGACTCATAATAACGACGAATGATTTCTTGACAAGAGGCTTCTTTGCAGATGTTATCATCACTGATACAGTTCCCTGCCATATTTACTCCCATGTCAGTGGGCGATTTGTATGGGCTTTCGCCATAAATCTGCTCAAACATAGAAAATAATACAGGAAAGATTTCCACATCACGGTTGTAATTGACGGTGGTTTCTCCATAAGCCTCTAAATGAAAGGGGTCAATCATATTCACATCATTTAAGTCGGCTGTGGCAGCTTCATAAGCTAGATTAATCGGGTGTTTCAGCGGTAGATTCCAAATGGGAAAGGTTTCAAATTTGGCATATCCCGCAAGAATGCCCCGTTTGTGTTCATGATAAAGTTGTGAAAGGCAGGTGGCCATCTTGCCGCTTCCCGGTCCCGGTGCTGTTACGATAACCAAGGGTCTGGAAGTTTCGATATAATCATTTTTACCATACCCCTCATCACTGATAATCAGGGTGGTATTGGTTGGATAACCGGCGATATTGTAATGGGTATAAACCTTATAGTTAAATTTTTCCAAACGTTGTTTGAATAGATTGGCCCCATCCTGGCCGTCATATTGGGTAATAACGATGCTGCCTACGTATAATCCACTGCTTTGAAAAGAGTCGATGAGGCGCAGTACGTCGGTGTCATAGGTAATATTTAAATCCTGGCGAATTTTATTTTTTTCAATATCCTGCGCATTGATTACAATCACAATCTCTGCGTGGTCACTTAATTCTTTGAGCATTTGTAGTTTACTATCCGGGGAAAACCCGGGTAAAACTCTGGAGGCATGGTAGTCATCAAAGAGCTTACCGCCAAATTCCAGATAAAGTTTGTTGTCGAATTGATTGATACGCTCGCGAATATGCTCAGATTGCATCTGAAGATACTTGCGATTGTCAAAGCCGATTTTCATCTTTTCACCTCGTTTGATTCATTTATAAATGACATTCCCATTCCACCAGTATACTAAAATCGACGGTGGATTACAATGGTGGATTATAATCAAGAAGTATATCGAAAAATACAAATTTTAAACACAATTATTTCACAATCTTTTTCTTGCAATATAAACGGCAGCCCCATATAATTAGTATAGTATGCCTTGCCGTATAGCAAGTAGAAACAGGCATAGTTACGTTTCATTCCACAGGAGATTTTGATTAATTAGGAGATTTTTATAATATGGATAATAACAACAACAAAGGGCCAAACAAGCGACAGAGTTGGATCATCATTGTGGTGACCACTGTGATTGCTTTGGTGATTGTAATGACCTTGATGAATAGCGTACAAGGCGGCGGTCCGGAGGAGATTCCTTATAGCCGTTTTTTAGAATTGATTGAAAGTGACGAGATACAAAAAGTTACGATTAATTCCGGTGCAGGTCGTATTTTTATAATGATGGTTCCGGAGTATGCCACCACGGATGGGGCAGAAACGGACGGGGAAATCGTTTCGGAAGCGGATGCGGCGGATGACTTAGAAGCGACTCCCGGCACAAGCTTAGATCCGGGTGGTGGTTTGGTGATACCAGGATTGGAAGAGCGTTTGGGGCAGCGTTTTGCGGATGCCGAACCGGAGCCGACGTATTTTACCGGTATTGTTCGTGATGATGAATTGGTAGATCGTTTGAATGATGCAGGCATAGAGTTTGAACAGGCAATACCGGATACTTTTCGGGGTGCTATGTTTGAGATTTTGTTGACTTTTATTTTACCGATTTTGATCTTCTTTTTGCTGATTAGTTTTGTGATGCGTCGTGTGATGAAAGGCGGTGGCATGATGGGTGTTGGCAAGAGTAACGCAAAGATTTACGCGGAAAAAAGCACCGGGGTTACGTTCAAAGATGTAGCCGGTCAAGATGAGGCAAAAGAATCCTTGGTTGAGGTAGTTGAATTTTTGCATGATCCGGGTCGTTATACAGGCATCGGAGCCAAATTGCCAAAGGGTGCTTTGTTGGTTGGACCGCCGGGAACCGGGAAAACCTTGTTGGCAAAGGCCGTAGCAGGAGAAGCGAAAGTGCCGTTTTTTTCACTTTCCGGTTCAGCCTTTGTTGAGATGTATGTTGGGGTAGGTGCTTCTCGTGTACGTGATTTATTCAAGCAAGCCCAGCAGATGGCACCTTGTATTGTGTTTATTGATGAAATTGATGCCATTGGAAAAAGCCGTGACAGTGCTATGGGTGGCGGCAATGACGAGCGGGAACAAACTTTGAATCAATTATTGGCAGAGATGGATGGTTTTGATACCAATAAAGGCTTGTTGCTTTTGGCGGCCACCAACCGACCGGAAATTTTAGATCCCGCTTTATTGCGTCCGGGTCGCTTTGACCGACGGATTATTGTAGACAAGCCGGATTTAAAAGGACGCATCAGCGTGCTCAAAGTACATGCCAAAGATGTGAAGATGGATGATACGGTAGATTTAGAAGCCATTGCTTTGGCAACCTCCGGTGCGGTGGGTTCTGATTTGGCAAATATGATCAATGAGGCTGCCATCAATGCGGTCAAACATGGGCGTAAAGTGGTGGCACAAAAAGATTTGTTTGAGGCGGTAGAAGTGGTACTGGTTGGAAAAGAAAAGAAAGATCGGGTCATGAGCAAGGAAGAGCGTAAAATCGTTTCTTATCATGAGGTAGGTCACGCTTTGGTTGGTGCATTGCAAAAAGATGCGGCTCCGGTACAAAAAATTACCATCGTACCACGTACCATGGGTGCTTTGGGTTATGTGATGCAAACCCCTGAAGAAGAGCATTTTTTAAACACCAAAAAAGAGTTGGAGGCCATGTTGGTAGGTGCCTTGGCAGGGCGTGCGGCAGAGGAGCTTGTATTTGATACGGTAACCACAGGAGCATCCAACGACATAGAACAAGCGACTAAAATTGCTCGTTCTATGATAACCCAATATGGTATGTCAGAAAAATTTGGCTTGATGGGTCTGGAATCTGTCCAAAGTCGTTATTTGGACGGCCGTGCGGTGATGACTTGTGGAGAGGATACGGCAGCGGAAATTGATAAAGAGATTATGGAAATGCTGAGAAATGCTTATGAGGAGGCAAAACGCTTGCTCAAAGAAAATCGGGCGGCATTGGATCAAATTGCAGCGTTTTTGATTGAAAAAGAAACCATCACCGGCAAGGAATTTATGGAAATATTGCGAAAGATTCAAGGTAGGGAAGCGATATTGGATGCGGAAGACGGGGAGAAGAAATCCGAGTCACGTATTTCGATGAAACCCATAGAGGACTATTAAAGTTCGTATAGAATAAGATATATAGCGGCTTTAATGGCATATTCTAAACACAAACAGGTAGAAATATGGAAAGCAATTTTGACATACAAGAAGAACTAAAAAAATTACCCGGCAAACCCGGTGTCTACCTGATGTACGACAAAGATGAATCCGTCATTTACGTAGGCAAAGCCATTTCCTTAAAAAATCGTGTGCGTCAATATTTTCAAACCAGCCGTAGCAAAGGCATCAAAATTGACCGGATGGTGGCCCATATTACACGTTTTGAATATATTGTCACCGACACAGAGTTGGAAGCTTTGGTATTGGAATGCAATTTAATCAAAGAACATAGCCCTCGGTACAATACGATGTTGAAGGACGACAAGGCTTATCCTTTTATTAAGGTGACGGTGAATGAACCTTTTCCCCGGGTGATGTTGGCAAGGCGCCTTGTGCGGGACAAAAACAAGTACTTTGGTCCTTATAAAAGTGCTGCTGCGGTACGTGATGCTATTGATTTGATTGGGAAGTTGTATCAAATTCGCAACTGCAACCGGCGTTTGCCACGAGACATTGGCAAGGAACGTCCTTGTTTGAATTATCATATCCATCAATGCGGCGCACCCTGTCAGGGTTATGTTTCAGAAGAAAATTATGCCAAGTCTGTGCAGGAAGTACTGCGTTTTTTAAATGGAAATTATGAAAGCATTCTCAAAGAATTAAAAGAAAAGATGGAGCAGGCGGCAGCGGCATTGAAGTTTGAGCGAGCCATTGAACTGCGTGAATTATTGGATAATGTCAAGAAAATTGCTCAAAAGCAAAAGATTACGGACAATAGCGGGGAAGATAGAGATGTATTGGCTTTGGCCATAGAAGAAAACGATGCGGTGGTACAGGTGTTTTTCATTCGCAGCGGCAGACTGATTGGCAGAGAGCATTTTTATTTGCGGGTTTCAGAGGGGGACCAAAGCAGTGGAGTACTGGCAAGTTTTATCAAACAGTATTATGGTGGCACACCTTTTGTTCCGGCTGAGCTGATGCTACAAGAAAAGATGGAAGAGGCGGCCGTTTTAGAAGAATGGCTGATGATGAAGCGTGGTGGCAAGGTAGTCATCAAAGTGCCTCAAAAAGGAATGAAAGAAAAGCTGGTAGAGATGGCGGCAGAAAATGCCCGCTTGGTTTTAAGCAAAGACAAAGAGCGTTTAAAACGGGAAGAGGCTGTTACCATCGGGGCGGTGAAAGAATTGGAGACCTTATTGGGCTTGTCCGGTTTGAATCGTTTGGAGGCTTATGACATTTCCAATACCGGTGGTTTTGAAACGGTTGGTTCCATGGTTGTGTACGAGCAGGGCCGCCCAAAACGAAATGATTATCGCAAGTTTAAAATCAAAGGTGTTCAGGGTATGGATGATTACGGTAGCTTGCGTGAGGTTTTGACAAGACGTTTTCGACATGGTTTGAAAGAGCAGGCAGAAAGCCGGGAAATTGGCAGTTTTACCGCTTTTCCTGACTTGATTTTGATGGATGGTGGCAAAGGGCAGGTCAATATTGCTTTGGAAGTATTACGTGAGTTTCAGCTGTCTATTCCCGTATGTGGCATGGTCAAGGATGATATGCACCGGACCAGAGGGCTGGTTTTTGAAAGCAAAGAGCTTGTCATTGATATCCACTCTCAAGGCTTTCGCTTTATTACCCGTATTCAAGATGAGGCGCACCGTTTTGCCATTACCTATCACCGGCAATTGCGCAGCAAAAATCAGGTGCGTTCCATATTGGATGGTATTGCGGGGATTGGACCAACAAGACGCAGGGCTTTGATGGGGCATTTTATGAGCATAGAGAACATAAAAAATGCTTCTTTGGAAGCGTTACAAGCGACGCCGGGGCTCAATCAAAAGGCGGCACAAGCAGTGTATCGTTTTTTTCATGAAAGAAATGCAACAAAAGAGGGAGAAACAAAATAGAACGGAGAGAATAATATGGGCAAGGGCGTTAAACTTTGTGAAATTGTCAAAAGAATGGAATTGACAAGTTTTACACCGGATGTAAATTTAGAACATAAAATAGTAACGGTACCGGATATCAATCGTCCGGCCTTACAATTGACCGGTTATTTTGATTACTTTGATGATGACCGCATTCAAGTCATTGGTTATGTGGAGTATACTTATTTGTCTACGGTTTCCGCAAAAAGAAAACGGGAGGTATATAACAATTTCTTAGATTATGATATACCATGTATTGTATTTACTCGTGATTTAAAGCCGGATGTGGCTTTGTTAGAATTTGCCAATGAGCATCAGATTCCGATTTTTTCTACATCCAAGCATACTTCTGAGTTTATGGCAGAGGTCATTCGTTGGTTGAATGTACGCTTGGCACCCCGTATTTCCATCCATGGTGTTTTGGTGGATGTGTATGGTGTTGGGGTGTTGATTATGGGTGAAAGCGGCATTGGTAAAAGTGAGGCAGCTTTGGAATTAATCAAAAGAGGACATCGTCTAGTAACGGATGACGTGGTAGAGATTCGTAAGGTAAGTGATGTAACCTTGGTGGGTTCGGCACCGGATATTACACGGCATTTTATCGAATTGCGCGGCATTGGCATTGTGGATGTGAAATCTATGTTTGGGGTACAAAGTGTGAGGGAAACCCAAAATATTGATTTGGTGATTACATTAGAAGAATGGAAAAGTACGATGGAGTATGACCGTTTAGGCCTAGATGAAAACTATATGGAGTTTTTGGGCAACAAGGTGATTTGCCACAATATCCCCATTCGTCCGGGTCGGAACTTGGCGATTATTGTTGAATCGGCGGCGGTAAATCACCGACAAAAGAAGATGGGTTATAATGCGGCCCAAGAGTTATATAAGCGTGTGCAAGAGAATTTATCAAAAAAAGGGGATGCGTAAGAATGAACTACTGTTTTGGTGTAGATGTTGGCGGAACGGGTATTAAGTTGGGTTTATTTGATGCAGGGGGAACGTTATTGGATCAGTGGGAGATAAAAACGCATGTAGAAAATGAGGGCATTGCAATACTTCCGGATATTGCCAAGACCATTGCAGATAAGATGATAGAAAAAAAGATTTGCAAAGAAGAGATCGTTGGGATTGGTGTTGGTGTGCCGGCTCCCGTGACGGAAGAGGGTATTGTCAATGGTTCGGCCAATCTGGGTTGGAGTTACAAAGAAGTTAAAAAAGAATTGGAAGCATTGACGGGACTGTCCGCTGTGATTGGCAATGATGCCAATGTAGCTGCCTTAGGTGAGATGTGGAAAGGCGGCGGTAAGTCTCAGAAAAATATGGTTATGGTGACCTTAGGTACAGGTGTTGGTGGTGGTATTATTGTAGGCGGTCGCATTTTGATCGGTGCCCATGGTGCAGGTGGAGAGATTGGTCATTTAAAAGTAGATTATGAAGAGCTGGAGCTTTGTGGCTGCGGAAAGCAAGGTTGCTTGGAGCAGTATACTTCGGCAACAGGCATTGTTCGTATTGGTAAGCAAATCCTACACGCAGAAAAGGCCCATACAATCCTGGATCCGGAACAACTTTCTGCAAAATCCATTTTTGATGCTGTAAAAGCGGGAGATGAGGTAGCAATTAAAATTGCGATAAAGTTTGGGGATTATTTGGGCAAAGGATTGTCGGACATTGCCACTTTGGTAGACCCCGCGGTATTTGTGATAGGTGGTGGTGTTTCTAAAGCCGGCGAGGTATTATTGAGATATATTGAAGGGCCCTTTCGTGAGCATGCTTTTTTTGCCAATGTAGATGCAAAGTTTGTATTGGCTACGTTGGGCAATGATGCCGGTATTTATGGTTCGGCAAAGATGGTATTGGAAGATTAGAAAAGAGTAGATATATTATAATTGCATAATAATTTTTTGAGTCGGCAGATTACAATTATTTTTATAATCTGCCGACTTGATTTTATTTGATAGGAAATTATTATCCATCGCCGCCTTCAGGCGGTGGTTCCGGTGGTGGTTCAGGCGATGGTTCCGGTGGCGGTGGTGGCGGTGGTTCCGGTGACGGTTCGGCTGGTGGTTCTGGCGATGATTGATTGTTATCAGAATCATCCGATCCGTTTTGGTCGTCATCATTATTTTCATCGTCGTCATCGTCTCGATCATCATCTCGATCTCTGTCTCTGTCATTGTTTCGGTCGCCATGGCCATGGCAAACCTGGGCAGGTACAGTACCAATTGCAAAATACTCTGTGAAAGAATCGCAATTTGGACCGGCCCTTAGACCGGAAACTCGGCAAATGGATACGGATTCAACAGATGGTGGCATAATAAAAGGTCGAGATGCCATACCTTCATGAATACGTTCGTTGATATTACGCCAAATCACCATGTGCCAAGCTTGATCCATTCCCTCCATAGGAAAGTTGGTATCAAAGCCACCCCATACCGATGTGGTAAAATAGGGTGTATAAGCGGAAAGCCAAAGGTCCGTACTCCACTCAGTGGTACCTGTTTTTCCGGCAACAGGCATATTGCTCATCCTTGCGGTAGTACCGGTACCGATGTTGATTACATCTTCCATGGCACTGGTTAAGAGTGCCGCTGTTGAATCCTGAATCACCTGACGTCTTTCCGGATTGGTATTGTCTAAGATCACATTGCCATCCCGATCCAATACGGTTGTGTAAAAGATAGGGGGAATATAAACACCACCGTTTGCAATAGCGGCATAGGCGGCGGTCATCTCTACATTTGTTACCCCGCGGGTAATACCACCCAAAGCAGTTGCTTGGGCAACATCAGTAAAACCGGGCAAATCAGGGTCATCGTGGTTTACCAAAGTGGTAAAACCAAAACGCTTTAAATAATCAAAGCCGGTTTGCAAACCAATTTCGGTTAAGGTTTTAACGGCAACAACATTCATGGAATGTTCAATGGCAAAACGAATACTACTATCTCCCCGGTATTGACCATCCCAGTTGCGAACTCGCTGGCCGCTTTCATATTCAAAAGGCGCATCATCTACCATCGTTGCCAAGGTATAACCATGGGAATCAATGGCCGGTGCATAAACAGCGGGTAACTTAAAGGTAGATCCGGGTTGCCGTGTGGTATCGTAAGCACGATTCAAGGAAAGGGTACCGGTTTTTTCGCCGCGCCCGCCCACAACGGCCATAACATGACCGGATGCCTGCTCCATAACGGTTACAGATGCTTGGGGTTGCGGTGTTAAGTCGATGCGATAGATTTCGGTATCATCCTCGCCAATGCTCAAATTTGCTTTGTAGGCTTCAATTGCTTGTAGTGCCTCTTCTTGACTGCTAAATAATAGAGGGAATTCCCGTCCCCAATTGACACGAATAAATTGAGCAAGCATCTCAATGCTATGGTGCTCCACTTCGCCGCCGGCACGATTGATGGTCAAGGCATAATCCAAGCCCCATTGGGTACCCATGGGGAAGTTGGCATCATTTTGTACCTCTTCCGTTGCAATGCGCTGAATGCGTAAATCCTGGGTGGTATGAATGGTCAGTCCACCGCTGTACAAAAGGTGATGGGCTTGGGCTGCCGTAAGGCCGCGTCTTTCCCGCAAATCCCGCATCACATGGCGTGCGACCACGTCTACAAAGTAAGAATAAGGCTCTACTTCGTCATTGACAATGGCATAAGGCAAAACCCGGTCAAAGACATTGTCGGCAAGTGCTTCATCCCGCTGTGCGGCAGTGATAAAATTCTGTTCATACATATTGCCTAGAATATGTCGCATACGAAGTCTGTTTGCATCTGGATTGTCAACAGGATCCAATGTACTGGGACTTTGGGTAATGGCGGCAATCACAGCACTTTCGGACAAAGTCAAATCGGTCACGTCCTTATTAAAATAACGCTGTGCGGCAGATTGTACCCCTAAGGTATTTTGCCCCAAGTTGATTGTATTTAAATAGGCTTCTAGAATTTCGTTTTTGTTCATATGTTCTTCGATTTCCAGTGCCAGATATATCTCCTGTAATTTCCGCTCCAAACTATCCATAAAACCATCTTCATACATAAACTCTGTAAAGACGTTGTTTTTGATTAGCTGTTGGGTAATGGTACTGGCACCCTCGGTAAAATTTCCGGAGGTGACACCAACCACACCGGCACGGGCAATCCCTTGTAAGTCAATGCCGTTGTGGCTTAAAAAACGCTCATCCTCAATGGCAATAAAAGCATGTTGCAAATAGTCCGGGATTTCGTCAAGGGTCACAGAGATCCGATTGGAGCCTTCTGCCACAAATTGTTGAATCAATGTGCCGTCGGCAGCATAAGCAAAACTAGCTTCTCCCGCAGGCAATACATCACTGGGTGAAATCACCGGTGTGCTTGCAATGATATTTTGTACAAAAAAACCAACGCTGCCCACGGCAACAAAACAGGCTAAAATGATGCAAACCACCAAAGCCTTAAAGAGCCGGACGCCAACTCGCTTTTTTTGTAGATTTCGTTTGGAAGAGATCGCCTTCTTTTTTCGAATCAGGCTTCCTTTTTCGTAATTCATTAAAAATTTCCTCCTTCGCAACTTTCATTATAACAAAATAACAAAAGTATGGAAAGAGGAAATTGTGTCATTCGATTTGGAATGATTATTAGATAAATTCAGGTTCAATCAGTCCAAAAGAACCATCTTTTCTTTTGTAAACCACATTTACTTCGTTGGTTTCGGCATTGCTAAAGACGAAGAAAGAATGGTCTAATAGTTCCATCTGCAAACATGCATCTTCCGGAAACATAGGTTTTACACCAAAACGTTTGGTTCGTACGATGTGAACGTCACCGTCTTCTTGTATCGAGTCATCTTCATGGGGCTCAAAAAATTCTTTGCGGAAGCTGTTGCCGTGGGAGGTATTGTATCCTTTGTGCCTGGCAACCAATTTATTTTTGTACTTTCTCAGCTGCCGTTCAATGACCTCTTCCACAAGGTCAATGGAGACGTACATGTCGTCACTGATTTGTTCAGAACGAATTATATTTCCTTTGACGGGGATTGTAACCTCGATTTTTTGCCTTTCTTTTTCGACACTTAGGGTTACGATAACTTCGGTTTCAGGAGTAAAGTACCTTTCTAGTTTTCCTAATTTTTTTTCGACGGTTTCTTTTAGACCTGGTGTGACATCGATGTTTTTTCCGCTAATGATAAAATTCATGCTGTTCAACTCCTTTTGCTTATATTATACAGACAATTAAAGAATGCAATCTGTATTATGGAAACATTATACCACGAAACCGAAAAGTTGCATAGAAGTAAATGCAAATGTTTGCCAATTTGTCCGGGATAAAAATTAACCATAGCATTTACTCATAAAATCTATTATAATGATAGGGTATGTGTGTAACAATGTGTTAGTGTAAAAAATAACTGGAATTAGGATAAAAAAATAGGAGGTCTGATATGGGATTAATTAGAGCAGCGATGGGTGCGGTTGGCAGCACAATGGCAGATCAATGGAAAGAGTTTTTCTATTGCGAAGCGATGGATAAAAATTTGATGATGATAAAGGGTGAGAAACGCGTGGGCAGCCGCTCGGCAAATAGAAAAGGCAGTGACAACATTATTTCCAACGGTTCCGGCATTGCCGTAGCAGATGGTCAGTGTATGATCATTGTAGAGCAAGGCAAGGTGGTGGAAGTTTGCGCGGAGCCGGGTGAGTTTACCTTTGATTCATCTACAGAGCCAAGCATCTTTTCCGGCGACTTGGGAGAGGGCATTATGAATACGTTCCAAACCATTGGTAAGCGTTTTACCTTTGGTGGTGACACAGGGAAAGATCAAAGGGTTTATTATTTTAATACAAAGGAATTGATTGACAACAAGTTCGGAACACCAAATCCCATTCCGTTTCGGGTGGTGGATCGTAACATTGGCTTGGATATTGATGTTTCGGTACGTTGTAGTGGGGTATACTCCTTTCGGATTGCCGATCCCTTATTATTCTACGCAAATGTAGCGGGCAATGTGGAGCGTAGTTATACAAGAGATCAAATCGAAGGACAGTTAAAGTCCGAGTTTGTGGCAGCTTTGCAACCTTCTTTTGCGAAGATTTCAGCCATGGAAGTACGGCCCAGTGCCATTCCGGCTCATACCGCCGAGTTGGCCACCTGTTTAAATGAAACATTGACACAAAAATGGACGGAGTTACGTGGTTTGACGGTTGTTTCTGTGGCTTTGAAGTCCGTTACATTGCCACCGGAAGATGAAGAGTTAATCAAACAAGCACAAAGAACGGCAGTATTTCGTGATCCTTCTATGGCGGCCGCTTCTTTGGTTGGTGCCCAAGGAGATGCAATGAAAGCAGCAGCGGGCAACCAAGGTGGTGCCTTGACCGGATTTATGGGCATGGGTATGGCACAGCAAGCCGGTGGATTAAATGCAGACAATTTATTCCAAATGGGCCAGCAACAGCAGATGCAACAACAGCAAATGCAGCAGCAACCGGTTCAAAGTCAACCGCAACCGCCCCAAGGCCAACCGGCAGCACAGGGCGGGCAAGTGCCTCCGCCAACCCAAGGTGCATGGCTTTGTCAACCTTGCAATCAAAACAACAACGGTAGGTTTTGCTCCAACTGCGGGCAGCCTCAACCGGTTCCTGCCACTTGGTCTTGTGCTTGCGGGCAGCCGGGCAACAAAGGAAACTTCTGTTCAAATTGCGGGCAACCCAAACAAGCGTAAACGGAGGTAAGTGACTGTATGGCAGGTATGCAAGAGTTTAAGTGTCCCTCCTGTGGAGGGGCCATCGAATTTGATAGCTCCATTCAAAAGATGAAGTGTCCTTATTGTGATGCGGAGTTTGACATGGCAGCCATTCAAAGCATTGAGCGAGAAATTCAGCAAGAAGAGGCTCAAGGAGAAGCCCACTGGGATATGGAAGCCGGCGGTGATTGGGCAGAGGGGGAGGCCGATGGTATGGCGATTTACAGTTGCCATTCCTGTGGTGGTGAAATCGTTGGGGATGCCACCATGGCAGCCACCAATTGTCCTTACTGTGACAATCCCGTGGTTTTAACCGGCAATCTTTCAGGGGATTTGCGTCCGGATTATGTGATTCCGTTCAAGCTGGATAAGCAGGCAGCAAAAGAGGGTTTGCTGAAACATTTCAAAGGGAAGCGTTTGTTGCCGAAGATTTTTAAAAATGAAAATCACGTAGATGAAGTACGGGGGCTTTATGTACCGTTCTGGCTTTTTGACGCAGATGTCAAAGGGCAGATTCATTATCGCGGCACCAAAGTGCGCAGATGGAGCGACAGTCGTTTTGATTACACAGAAACCAGTCACTTTGATATTTTAAGAGGCGGGCAGGTTGCTTTTGATAAGGTGCCGGTGGATGGTTCGGCAAAGATGCCGGATGAATTGATGGAATCCATTGAACCTTACAACTATGAAGATAAGGTGGCTTTTCAAACGGCTTATCTGGCCGGTTTTTTGGCAGATCGATATGACGTGACGGCCGATGAGAGTTTGCCAAGGGCAAAAGTCAGGGTAAAGAGTTCCACGGAGCAAGCCTTTGGAGATACCGTGCGTGGTTATGCCACAGTTGTGCCAAAGAGTACCAATTTGACGTTAAATCAAGGCACGGTGCGTTATGCCTTGTTGCCTGTGTGGATTCTAAATACCACCTGGCGCAACAAAAAATATCTCTTTGCGATGAATGGGCAAACGGGTAAATTTGTTGGTGATTTACCCATGGATTGGGGTGCTTTTTGGCGTTACTGGGCTATTTTTATGGGGATTTTTTCAATTGTTGGTTTTGCCATTGTTTGGTTTATATTATAGAAAGGGGAGATGAAAACAAATGACGAAAAAAAATACAATGCGAAAAGCTGTTTTTACAATCTCCTTTTGTTTATGTTTTGCTTTGCTTTGTACCTTTGCTTTGCCGCTGGCAAGCAAAGCAAAAGCACAGCATCCCCCACGTTTGGTAGATGATGCAGGGGTGCTAGGTGATGCGGAGGCAAGAGACTTGGTTGCCCAACTGGATGAAGTAAGTTATCGTCTGGCCTTTGATATTGTGATTGTGACAACAGAGGATTTAGGAGGCAGCAATCCCAGAAATTTTGCGGATGTGTTTTATGTGAGCCATGGTTATGGCTTTGATTCAGCCCGTGACGGTGTGATTCTGCTCATTAGTTTTGATGGAGACAATGAATGGTATATCGTTGCTTCGGGTTTTGGTTATGAAGCGTTTACCGATGCAGGGATTCAATATGCAGGGGACCGTATGGTATCATCTTTGAGTGCCGGGAATTTTTACCAGGCATTTTCTATCTTTGTGGATGTGACGGAAGATTTTGTCAACCAAGCAAGAGCAGGGACAGCCTTTGTTCCGGGTTCTGCAGCTCGTGCCATTGGCATAACGGATATCTTGCTGGCATTGGTCATTGGTGCGGTTCTGGCAACGGTGATTACTCTTGGTATGCGAGGACAGTTGAAATCTGTTCGTAGCAAAACCCAGGCCAATGATTATATGCGTCCGGGTAGTTTGGAGATTCAGGTTAGCCGGGATACATTTTTGTATCGCAATGTAACACGGCGGGAGCGGCCTCGAAACAACAGTGGCGGTGGTGGTAGTTTCCGTTCCTCCGGTGGTGGTATGAGCCGTGGTGGCGGCGGAAGATTTTAGAATGTTATGAATTATCAAACAGAATTAGAAAATGTGTTAAATCAAATAGAGAAACAAACGAAACCAAGTTTGCTCCTACATAGCTGCTGCGCTCCTTGCAGTAGCTATTGTTTGGAGTATTTATCAGCGTATTTTCAAATAACGGTGTTTTATTACAACCCCAATATCTATCCCGATGCAGAATATGAAAAACGTGCACAGGAGCAGAGGATGTTGCTAGAGAGATTGGATCAAACGATATCCTTTGTGCAAGGCGATTATGAGAAAGATAGGTTTGCGCAATTGGCAAAAGGGTTAGAGGAAGAAAAAGAGGGGGGTGATCGTTGTTTTGCTTGTTATCGCTTTCGTTTGAAAAAAACAGCAAGTAAAGCAAAAAAAGAGGGTTTTGATTACTTTGCTACAACGTTGACCATTAGCCCAAAGAAAAATGCGGCAAAACTTAATGAGATTGGTTTGGCTTTACAAGTTGAATATGGTGTGCAGTGGTTGCCCGCCGACTTTAAGAAAAAAAATGGATACCAACGTGCTTTGGCGTTGGCAAAGGCGTATGGTTTATATCGGCAGAACTATTGTGGTTGCGCTTTTTCTATGATAAAATTGAAAAGATAAGCAAAAACAAAAATAGGAGAAAATTTTGATGGCACAACTTTGGGGAGGTCGTTTCACCAAGGAAACCGACCAATTGGTATATGATTTTAACGCTTCGATTTCTTTTGACAAGCGCCTTTATCGTCAGGATATAAAAGGCAGTATCGTACATGTAAAGATGCTGACTAAGGTAGGGATATTAACCGCAGATGAGGGTGCAAAGATTGTCAAAGGACTAGAGGGGATATGGGCAGACATTGAAAGCGGTAAGTTAAAGATTACCCATGAATACGAAGACATTCATAGTTTTGTGGAAGCCAAGCTGATTGCCGAAATCGGTGACGTGGGCAAAAAATTGCACACCGGGCGCAGTCGCAACGACCAAGTGGCTTTGGATATGAAACTGTATATTCGTGAAGAAATCCAAACACTGGATGGTTTGTTGCAGGCATTGTTGCAGGTATTGTTGGATTTGATGAAAGTTCATACGACCAGTTATATGCCGGGTTTTACCCATTTGCAAAAAGCCCAGCCAACCACCTTAGCCCATCATCTGGGTGCCTATTTTGAAATGTTCAAGCGAGATCGTTCTCGCTTATCCGATACTTACAAGCGGATGGATACCAATCCTCTGGGTTCCGGTGCTTTTGCCGGTACCACTTATCCGTTGGACAGAGCATATACCACAGAGTTGTTGGAGTTTTCCTCTGTGACTTATAATAGTATGGATGGGGTCTCCGATCGGGATTATTTGATTGAGCTCTTGTCCAATCTTTCGATTGTTATGATGCATTTAAGCCGTTTTTCTGAAGAAATTATCATTTGGAATTCCAATGAATATCAATTTGTAGAGATTGATGATGAGTTTAGTACAGGCAGCAGCATTATGCCCCAGAAAAAAAATCCTGATATTGCCGAATTGGTGCGGGGAAAAACAGGTCGGGTATATGGTAGTTTGATGGCCTTGTTAACCACGATGAAAGGTTTGCCTTTGGCCTACAACAAAGACATGCAAGAGGATAAAGAGCCGGTGTTTGATGCTTTGGATAATGTCAAGTTATGTCTGCATTTATTTACAGGTATGGTAGCGACTATAAAGTTTCGGCAAGATAAGATGGAAGCCAGTGCAAAAAATGGTTTCACCAATGCCACCGATGCGGCGGATTATTTGGTCAATCGTGGTGTGCCTTTTCGGGATGCTCATGGCATCATTGGTCGTTTGGTATTGTATTGTATTGAGCAGGGCAAAAGCATAGATGATTTGACTTTGGCAGAGTTTCAAGAGATTTCTCCTGTTTTTGCAGAAGATATTTATCAGGCGGTGTGTTTGGAAACTTGTGTAAATATGCGCAATACTCTTGGGGCACCCGGTCAAGTGTCTATGAAAAAAGTGATAGAGAGATATGAGGAGGAGTTAAAGTAAGATGAATCAAAAATTAAAAGTGGGTATTTTGGGTGCAACCGGTACGGTGGGACAGCGTTTTATTTCCCTTTTGGACAATCATCCTTGGTATCAAGTGGTTACGGTGGCCGCCAGTCCTCGTTCTGCCGGAAAAACTTATTTAGAAGCGGTGGGAGAACGTTGGAAAATGGATATGGCCATCCCTGAGAATATCAAAGATTTGAAAGTGCTTCATGTAAATGAAGTGGAAACAGTAGCAGCAACCGTAGATTTTGTGTTTAGTGCGATGGATATGCCAAAAGCGGAAATCAAGGCATTGGAAGAGGCATATGCCAAGGCGGAAGTGCCGGTGGTTTCCAACAATAGTGCTCATCGTTGGACCCCTGATGTTCCTATGGTAATTCCGGAGGTAAACGGGGCGCATTTTGCGGTGATTAAAGACCAAAGAAAACGTTTGGGTACCCAAAAAGGTTTTATTGTGGTGAAATCTAATTGTTCGATTCAAAGTTACGCACCCTGCTTGGCTGCTTGGGCAGAGTTTGAGCCGGAAGAAGTGGTGGTGACCACCTACCAAGCGATTTCCGGAGCCGGTAAAACCTTTGCGGAGTGGCCGGAGATGGTGGGCAATATCATTCCCTTTATTGGTGGAGAAGAGGAAAAAAGTGAGCAGGAGCCTTTGCGGATTTTAGGGCGGGTAGAAAATGGTGCAATCAAGCCGGCGACCTTTCCTAAAATTACTTGTCAATGTGTACGCATCCCGGTCTTGAACGGACACAGTGCTGCTGTATTCATTCGTTTGAAACAAAAAGCGACAAAAGAACAGTTGATTGAAAAACTGATAGATTTCAAAGGCTTACCCCAAGAGGAAGCACTACCTAGCGCACCAAAGCAATTGATACAATATTTAGAAGAAGATGATCGCCCGCAGGTTACCTTAGATGTGGATTATGAGCATGGCATGGGTATTTCCGTGGGTCGTTTGCGGGAAGATTCGATGTATGATTTTAAATTCATTGGTTTGTCTCACAATACCATTCGGGGCGCAGCCGGTGGGGCTATTTTGTGTGCGGAAGCCTTGACGGCAAAGGGATATATCAGGTAGGTATGTTAGGAGGATTTTGATAGTATGGGAATGACAATGACGCAGAAAATTCTGGCAGCCGGTGCCGGATTGGATAAAGTCGAACCGGGTCAATTAATCGAAGCGAAATTGGATGTGGTCATGGCAAATGATATTACCGGGCCTATGGCACTGCCGATTTTTCGGCAGATGGCAGACCGGGTTTTTGACAAGGATAAGGTTGTGTTGGTACCGGATCATTTTACCCCCAGCAAGGATATTAAGTCTGCGGAAAATGCCAGAGCAATCCGGATATTTTCCAAAGAGCAGGATTTAACATGGGTGTTTGAGCAGGGAAAATCAGGGGTTGAGCATACGATTTTGCCGGACAATGGTATTGTAGCACCGGGGGAATGTATTGTAGGTGCGGATTCTCATACCTGTACTTATGGTGCGTTGGGTGCTTTTTCTACAGGGGTAGGTACCACGGATATTGCGACAGCGATGGCAACGGGAGAGTTGTGGTTTAAAGTGCCTTCGGCCATTCAATTTGTTTTGACAGGTAAGCCGAGTCAATATGTGAGTGGTAAAGACATTATTTTACATATCATTGGAAAAATAGGGGTAGACGGTGCTTTGTATCAATCCATGGAGTTTGTTGGTGATGGTCTTTGTTATTTGACCATGGATGATCGTTTTACCATGGCAAATATGGCCATAGAGGCAGGGGCAAAAAATGGTATTTTCCCTGTGGATGCAGTGACAAAAGCCTATTTACGAACCTTTACGAAGAAACCTTATCGGGTGTTTACAGCGGATGCAGATGCCGTCTATGATGCGGTGATTGTGATAGATTTAAGGGAAGTGCGCCCGACGGTTGCATTTCCTCATTTGCCGGGCAATGCAAAAACCATAGATGAAATTGAAGTGATGGAGCCGATTCAGATTGATCAAGTTGTCCTTGGTTCTTGTACCAACGGACGTATGGCGGATTTTAGGAGGGCGGCGGCTATTTTGAAAGACCGGACGGTGCATCCGGATGTGCGGGTGATGGTTGTGCCGGCAAGCCAGCGGATTTATAAAAAATGTATGACGGAGGGTTTGTTAGAGATTTTTATTGATGCCGGTTGTGCGGTAAATACCCCAAGTTGTGGTCCGTGTATGGGTGGCCATATGGGGGTGTTGGCAGCAGGAGAAAAATGTGTTTCCACCACCAATCGCAATTTTGTCGGCCGGATGGGTCACATTGATTCATTGATTTATCTGGCTTCGCCGGAAGTAGCGGCAGCGAGTGCCATCAAAGGTTATATTGCCAACCCGGAGAAAATAGAAAAAAGTAAATCATCAAAGGCAGGTGAAAAATAGATGAAAGTGTTTGGACAGGTCTTTCAATATGGTGACAATGTAGATACAGACGTGATTATTCCGGCCCGTTATTTAAATTCCTTTGACGGAAAAGAATTGGCCAAGCATGCAATGGTAGATATTGATCCTACCTTTGCAAGTAAGGTACAGCCGGGCGATATGATTGTGGCCGGGCGCAACTTTGGTTGTGGTTCTTCTCGTGAGCATGCTCCGCTGTGTTTAAAAGAAGCAGGGATTAGTTGTATTGTAGCGGAAACATTTGCACGGATTTTTTATCGTAATGCCATCAATATTGGTTTGCCAATTATGGAATGCCCTCAGGCTGCCAAAGAGATTACGCCGGGAGACAAGATAGAGATAGACTTTGACTCAGGAAAAATATACAATCGGAGCAAGGGTGCAGAGTATGAGGGGCAACCCTTTCCGGAGTTTATGCAAAAATTGATTGCAGCCGGGGGTTTGGTAAATTATACAAATCAAAAATTAAAAGGGCATAAGTAGGAGAATATAAGATGGCATTATTTTATAAAAGTACAAGAAGTGACGGGTATACAGTGCGCGCATCAGAGGCGATTTTAAAGGGTTTGTCTGAGGATGGTGGTTTATTTGTGCCAACGGAAATACCTCGGTTAAAATCAACCATGGAAGAATTGGTGGGTTGCACGTATCAAGAGGTTGCCCTTGAAGTGTTGCAAGCCTTTTTGACAGACTATACAGAGGAAGAGCTTCAAAGTTGTATTCGCAAAGCCTATGATGAAAAGTTTGATGATCCGTATATCGCACCCTTGGTGAAAGTAGGAGATGTGTATTTTTTGGAGTTGTTTCATGGTGCGACCATAGCGTTTAAAGATATGGCATTATCGATTTTGCCTCATTTGATGACAATAGCAGCCCGTAAAAACAATGTAAAAAATGAAATTGTGATTCTAACGGCCACTTCGGGAGATACGGGAAAAGCTGCATTGGCAGGTTTTGCGGATGTACCCGGCACCCGTATTATTGTTTTTTACCCCAAAGGTGGGGTGAGCAAGATCCAAGAATTGCAAATGACAACGCAAAAGGGTAACAATACCAATGTGGTAGCCATAGAGGGAAATTTTGATGATGCACAAAGTGGTGTAAAGGCAATTTTTGAAGAGAAAGGGTTGAAGAAAGAAATGCTGGCAAAGGGCATGCAATTTTCTTCTGCCAACTCCATTAACATCGGCCGCTTGGTTCCGCAAGTGGTTTATTATGTTTATGCCTATGCAAAATTATTGGAGCATGGCGAAATTGCAAAGGACGCATTGTTGAACATAACCGTACCCACAGGTAATTTTGGCAATATTTTGGCGGCTTATTATGCCAAAGAAATGGGCGTGCCCATTGGGAAATTAATCTGTGCTTCCAATGAAAATAAAGTGTTGTTTGATTTTTTCCGGACAGGTACTTATGACAAAAACCGTGATTTTATTTTAACAGCATCCCCCTCTATGGATATTTTGATTTCCAGTAATTTGGAGCGTTTGATTTATACCATTGCTGGTCAGGATGCCGAGGTAAATGCTCGCTTGATGGCAGAGTTGAAAGAGAAAGGGAAGTATGAGATTACGGTTGAGATGAAAAAGAATTTAGGTGACTTTTTAGGGGGATATGCCGGTGAAAGGGAAACCTTTGAAATGATTCGAAAGACTTATGAGCAGACCGGATATGTGATGGATACCCATACTGCCGTGGCGGCATCTGTAAGCGAGGTTTATCGGCAAAAAGCAGAAGAAAATCGACCGATGCTCATTGCTTCTACAGCCAGTCCTTATAAGTTTGTTGGTAACGTGATGGCTGCCATTGATAAAAAGTATAGTGATGTGGACGAAATGGACTTGATTCAGCCTTTTAAAGCACTTTCTCATGTGGAAATACCGGCGGCGGTGGAAGAGGCTTTGTTGGGTCAAGTACTCCATACAAAAGTATGTAAGGTGCCGGAGATGATAAATGTTGTAAAAGAGATTTTAGAAAAGGAGCAATAAAATGGATGGTATATTTGGTCTTCTCAGTGTGGTGATTTTAGGGAGTGGAATTTATTGTTTATATGCTTGGTACAATACCAGACAAACCGGCACAATCAACGAAACACTGCTCTTAGGAAAAGCCTTTGAGGTCAAGAAATGCAAGGATACATTTGTTTTTATTCGAAAGTCTCAGCCTGCAGTTCTTATCCTAGGTATTACTGCCGTTGTTTATGGCGGTTTGGACGTGTTGGGCACCTTTGTATTACCGGAAGATGCCCTTTTAGGATTGATACGCATCATTGGAATGTTTATATTTTTGGTTGTTTTAGTAGGGTTTATGGTGTATACCTCGAAGCTTAGAAAAGATTTTTTCTAATCAATGGGAGTAATAGTTGTAATATTGTGTAAAATCGGGTATAATATGGACAAGAGAAGAGAATATTTGTCAACCTGAAATGTTCGGCAATCCTGTCATTTTGAACCTACATTTTTTTTCATGGGACTCTTAATAGTCTGTACTATGTCAAGCCGTCATTGTGTAGCGGAAGACAGAAAAGCAGTATGCGGAGACCCACCTAGCAATCGCTAGGAGTCAAAATACAGAATCGGCATTTTGGGGGAATCGCAAATAATATGAGGCAGTTGCTTGTGTGGCAACTGCCTTATTTTTACGTTATTAGGAAATTGAAAAAACTGAAAAGTTGAACATAAATTTTCCCTACACCAAATAGAACGAGCAGGGTGGATGCTGCCTCATCTACCCTGCTCACAAAGCGGTGTGTTTCGATTTGGTTTTTGAGGTGATTGTTATTTTTCCAATTGGCGTTTCATCTCATCTGCGACAAATTGTACTTTTGTTCCTACGACAATCTGTACAGCAGTTTTGCTGGGGCGAATCACACCTGCTATACCTGCTGATTTGATCTTCTTTTCGCTGACGGCGGTATAATCTTTGATTTCCGTACGTACACGAGTCGCACAATAGTCAATGTCATCAATATTATCTTTTCCACCCAGACCCTCAATCAAAATAGCAGCAACAGCAACATAATCACTATTTGTCAAAACGGCTGATTTTTCCAACTCTAAGTCCTCTTCGTCTTCCCGTCCCGGTGTTTTTAGGTTAAACTTTTTAATCACAAAACTAAACAAGAAATAGTAAACAAAGAAGTAAACAACACCCAGTACAATCAACATCCACCAGTTTACGGCATATGGAATCTGGGTACTAAGCACCAAGTCAATGGCACCGGCACTAAAGGTAAAGCCAGCCAGCCATTGGAAAGTAGCTGCAAGGAATAGAGAAATTGCAGCCAATACAGCATGAATGACAAACAATGCAGGGGCAAGGAACATAAAAGAAAACTCAACAGGTTCTGTAACGCCTGTAACAAAAGCAGTCAGTGCTGCGGCACCCAATAAACCGGCAACAACTTTCTTTTGTGTTGTTTTGGCTGTTCTGTACATAGCCAAACAAGCACCCGGCAAACCAAACATCATAACAGGGAAGAAACCGGCCATATACATACCCGTTTGTCCGATGACACCACCGGAATCCAGACCACCCCAGAATTTGCCCAAGTCATTGATGCCAACCAGATCAAACCAAAATACTTGATTCAGCGCATGGTGCAAACCTGTTGGGATAAGCAAACGGTTGAAGAAACCATAAAGTCCTGCTCCAAAAGCACCTAATCCGGAAATGGCTTCCCCAAAGGCAACCAAACCACTAAAGATAAGGGGCCAAATTACCATTAAAATTAGAGATAATACAGCCATAGTAAGTGTGGTTAAAATAGGTATGAAACGGCGGCCGGAGAAAAAGGCAAATGCTGCGGGCAATTCCTTTTGATGAAATCGATTGTATAAAAAGGCAACGATACAACCAATCAGGATACCAATAAAGGCATTTTCAATACTGCCAAATGCCGCACCCTCAACCGTAGAAAGTTCTCTGCCCCAAAGACCGGAAATGGTACCGGGGCTTAGTAGATTTGTAAGCACAAGCCAACCAACCAAGCCGGAAAGCGCAGCGGAGCCGTTTTGGTCCTTGGATAGGCCAAAGGACAAACCAACGGCAAACAACAATGCCAGGTTATCTAAAATGCCGCCCCCGGCAGCAATTAGAAAAGTAGAAATAACACCAAGGACGCCTGTGCCGGCCCAGGTAGGACCAACCAAAGCATACCCAATACCAATGAGAAGACCACCGGCGGGTAGTACAGCCACCGGTAACATCAGGGCTTTGCCCAGTCTTTGTAATGATTTCATCATAATAAAAAAACCTCCTTTTATAAAACACGTTCTCATAGATTCGCCTATCCCCTCTTGACGGCAGCAGGATTGAATAGGATATTACCGATTGTCTTTCCGTATGCGAATAACTTCTTCTCCCTCCTTTATCTTTGTATGCGCTGTTTTTAGAATCTCAAAATCTTTAAAATCACTACTATTGCAGATAACAACGGGTGTGATTAGATCAAAGCCGGCTTCGGTGATGGTATTGATATCAAATTCCATTAAAACATCACCCACATGGATGGGGTCTTCTTTTTTTACACAACTGACATAACCTTTGCCATCCAGTGCAACGGTTTCTAATCCCACATGAATCAATAGTTCCGCACCTTCTGTAGAAGTAATGGTAATGGCATGTCCGGTGCTAAATACCTGTGTAACCGTACCGTTTATGGGAGCCACTACTCGTCCGTGCGCGGGGCGGATTGCAAAGCCCTCGCCCAATAGTCCTTGGCTAAACGTAGGGTCATGAACCTCTTCAAGTGGAAGCAATGTGCCCGCAATAGGGGCGTAGATAGTAATGTTTTTCTTTTTTTTACGTAAATCAAACATAAATAAGTTCCTCCCTGGATTAAGTTTCTTTTTATATTTCTTTTACGGCAATGCGCCGTATATGAAGTGCCAGACAAGCCAATTCTTCATCGGGCAAATGAAATGTTTTTGTGTTGTTGATCATTTCCCGTACTTTTTTTGCGCAGGCGATTTCTGCCGGATATTGAAGTTCTACCATGCCAAATAAGGCATTGCAACTTGAATGAGGCAATTGCTCCTGTCGGATGATGCGCTGTGAAAGATAACGCAAATGGGTTAAAAAACGTTCATAATGATAGTTGTCGGTAGATAGGATATATCCCTTTCCTTTGATGGTATCGATGATTCGCTCCATCAATTGGGTTGCTTGATAAGCATCGCTAATGGAAATGTCATATTCCGCATTGAGAATATGCAAGGCAATAGAAGCAGCCTCATCTTCCGGCATATCTTCATTTAAGCGTTCCCGCAGCAATTGCAGCGCATACAAGCCGATTTCAAATTCCTTTGGATAAAAGCGCCGCACTTCTGCCAGCAAAATGTTTTGAAACTCCATACCTTGTCGTCGTCTTGTTACCGCAAAGCTAATGTGATCGGCCAAAGTAAAATATGCGGTTTCATTGAGACGCTTATGCAGGTGCTTTTTGGCAAAGATTAAAATTTCATCTGTGATTTCAATGCATACGGTAGGGATGGAGGCAAATAAATCTTTTAGCCGCTCCATATTGTTTTGATTGCTCATGACAAAAATCTTGTCGATTTTTTCAGGAGGAATGATAGAACCCCGTACCGCTTTGTAACCGATGCCCTTTCCAATGACAACAACCTCCCTGTCATTTTCATCCATAGCACTGACAATATTGTTATTAATTGATTTAAAAATTTTCATAAAAATCTCCATAATCACAAAAAAACCAAACTCCGCACGATTGCCTTGATGATAGTATCGTTACAGAACTTGGTTTTGCTTGCATATGCAATAACAGCCCAACGTTTATTTATTTCACTTAGATTAAAACCTAAAATCAAGGAAAAGTCAAACAAAATAAGGGGAAAGAAATAATATTGTGAATCTTGTACAATTTACCCCTGTTGCATTTAGTGAAATTACCATCTGAAAAGATAAGGTTGCTGTGTATAAATTTTAAAAAAGCTGTGAATTCCTTGAATTCATGGACGGAAAATGATAGAATAATGAGCGTGAGCACAATTCGAAATCAGAAGGAGTAATCATATACATGGGCTTTTTTGAAAAAATATTCGGCACCCACAGTGAAAATGAATTAAAACGCATTTATCCTTTGGTAGACCAGATAGAGGCTTTAGAACCATCAATACAAGAGTTATCAGATTCGGAATTAAAAGAAAAGACGTTAGAGTTTAAAGAGCGTTTCAAAAATGGTGAAACCTTGGACGATATCTTGGCGGAGGCGTTTGCTGTTGTGCGTGAGGCGGCTGTGCGTTCTTTGGGTATGCGTCATTATCGCGTTCAACTGATTGGTGGTATTATTTTGCATCAAGGTAGGATTTCAGAGATGCGAACAGGGGAAGGTAAAACCTTGGTATCCACCCTGCCGGCTTATTTAAACGCCCTCTCCGGAGAGAGTGTTTATGTTGTCACGGTCAATGACTATCTGGCCAAACGTGATGCGGAGTGGATGGGCAAGGTACATGAATTTTTAGGCTTAACCGTTGGTGTTGTGCTAAACAGCATGAGCAATGACGAGCGTCGTGCAGCTTATGCCTGCGACATTACTTATATCACAAACAATGAACTGGGTTTCGATTATTTACGTGACAATATGGTCATTTATAAAGAACAACTGGTGCAACGTGGTTTAAATTTTGCCATCATAGATGAAGTGGATTCGGTTCTGGTGGATGAAGCCAGAACACCTTTGATCATATCCGGCCAAAGTGGCAAGTCTACCAAGTTATATGAAGCTTGTGACCTTTTGGCACGCCAATTAAAGCGTGGTGAAGCAAGCGGTGAGTTCTCCAAGATGGATGCCATCATGGGTACAGAGGTAGAAGAAACAGGCGATTTTATTGTCAATGAAAAAGAAAAAGCCGTCAACCTGACCGATGATGGTGTGGAAAAAGTAGAAAAATACTTCCACATAGACAATTTGGCAGATGCGGAAAACCTAGAGATACAGCACAACATTATCTTAGCGTTACGTGCCCACAACCTGATGCACAAAGATCAGGACTATGTAGTTTCAGCCGAGGGTGAGGTTATGATTGTGGATGAATTCACCGGTCGTATTATGCCCGGCCGTCGGTATTCAGATGGGTTGCATCAAGCCATTGAAGCAAAAGAAAAAGTAAAAGTAAAAAGAGAGAGTAAGACACTGGCTACGGTTACATTCCAAAACCTATTCAATAAATTCACCAAAAAATGCGGTATGACCGGTACGGCTTTGACAGAAGAAAAAGAGTTTCGTGATATTTATGGCATGGACGTGATTGAAATTCCTACCAATGTACCGGTACAAAGACAGGATTTAGAAGACGCGGTTTATAAAACACAAAAAGAAAAATATTTGGCCGTTGTGCAAGAAGTCAAAGAAGCACATGCCAAAGGTCAGCCTGTTTTGGTTGGTACCATTACCATTGACATTTCAGAATTGTTGAGTAAACTCTTAAAAAGAGAAGGCATTCCTCATAAGGTTTTGAATGCCAAGTACCATGAGATGGAGGCAGAGATTGTTGCCGATGCCGGTATCCATGGTGCTGTTACCATTGCGACCAATATGGCCGGTCGTGGTACGGATATCAAATTGGATGATGCATCCAAGGCTGCTGGTGGTTTGCGGATTATTGGTACAGAGCGACACGAATCCCGCCGTATTGACAACCAGTTGCGCGGACGTGCCGGGCGACAAGGGGATCCGGGTGTGTCACGTTTTTATATCTCTTTGGAAGATGAATTGATGCGCCTGTTTGGTTCAGAGCGTTTGATGAGCGTGTTCAATACCTTGGGCGTAGAAGACGGTGAACAGATTGAACATAAGATGTTGACCGGTGCCATTGAGCGTGCCCAACGCAAGATAGAGAGCAACAACTTTGGTGTGCGTAAAAACCTGTTGGAATATGATCAGGTGATGAACGAACAACGGGAGATTATTTACAACGAAAGACGCAAGGTTTTAGATGGCGAAAGTATGCGTGATACGGTCTACAGTATGATTACGGACTATGTAGAAAATACCACGGATTTATACGCCCATCCGGGTTCCGATCAAGAAGACTGGAACTTAAAAGATATGGAAGTGGCGGTACATGCGGTGATTCCGCAGATTACACCATTGCCGACTGCAAGTGAAGTAGAAAAAATGCAGCAAAAAGAGCTAAAGCATTTATTAAAAGAAAAGGCTGCCAAAGCGTATGAGGGGAAAGAGTCAGAATTTCCGGAAGCGGAGCAGCTGCGTGAAATCGAGCGGGTTGTTTTGTTGAAAGTCATTGATACCCGCTGGATGGAGCATATTGACGATATGGACCAACTGCGGCAAGGGGTTGGTTTGCAAGCCTATGGGCAACGTGATCCAAAAGTAGAGTATAAGATGCGTGGTTATGATATGTTTGGTGAGATGACCAATGGGATTGGTGAGATGACCATTCGTACTTTGTTCCATATCCGTGTGGAGCAAAAAGTCGAGCGGGAGCAAGTTGCCAAAGCAACGGGCACAAACAAAGACAACAGTGGGGTCAATATAACCAAAAAACGGGAAGAGAAAAAAGTGTATCCCAACGATCCTTGCCCCTGTGGAAGTGGCAAAAAGTACAAGCAATGCCATGGCAGAAAATAATGATTTTGGGAGGTGGCTTTACGGCATCTCCCTTGCATTTTATAAAAGTATAAAAAATAATAGAAAGAGGTGAGAAAAGTGGTTTTATTAGACGAATTAAAAAACAGGCTCAGTGCCTATGAAGAGCCACTGAAAGATTTGAGGGATTCACTTTGACGTTCCGGGCAAAAAAGCTAGGATAGAAGAGATAGAACGTCAATTAGAAGCACCGGGGTTTTGGGATGATCCGGAAAAGTCATCAAAAACCATGAAAAAGTTAAAAGAATTGCAAGTTTCAGTGGAGCAGATTGAAAAGTTGTTTCAAGATTATGAAGATTTGCATCTGTTATTGGAGCTGGCAGGCGAGGACTCGGATGCGGATACAGAGCATGGTATCCAAGAAGAGATGGAGCAGTTTATTGCGGCATTTGAAGCCCGGCGTATCCAAACCTTATTAACAGGAGAGTATGACGATTGCTCTGCCATTGTGACTTTACACGCAGGTGCCGGCGGCACAGAGTCCTGTGATTGGGCCTCTATGCTTTATCGGATGTACACCCGTTGGGCAGAGAAAAAAGGGTATACGGTGACCGTATTGGACTTTTTAGACGGTGAAGTAGCCGGTATCAAAAGAGTTACCTTTGAGGTAGCTGGTTTCAATGCTTACGGTTATTTAAAATCCGAAAATGGTGTGCATCGTTTGGTACGGATTTCGCCTTTTAATGCGGCAGGTAAGCGACAAACGTCCTTTGCCTCCTGTGATGTGATTCCGGATATTACAGAAGAGATTGACATTGCAATCCATGACGATGATTTGCGCATTGACACCTACCGTGCCAGCGGTGCAGGCGGTCAGCATATCAATAAAACCTCATCGGCCATTCGGATTACCCATTTGCCCACCGGGATTGTGGTTCAGTGTCAAAATGAGCGTTCACAGCATATGAACAAGGACAAGGCCATGCAGATGCTACGTGCTAAGTTATATTTGATGAAGCAACAGGAGCAGGTGGAAAAGATGTCCGGCATTCGCGGTGAAGTCAAAGAGATCGGCTTTGGCAGCCAGATACGCTCTTATGTGATGCAACCTTACACTATGGTAAAAGACCATCGCAACAACACAGAAATGAGCAATGTAACAGCGGTGTTAGATGGAGATATTGATGCATTCATCAATGGGTATTTAAGTGCCATCAGACAGTAAGATAGACGGTGAGATGAAAAAAATAAAGAGAGGGATGGGAAGATTATGGTAAATATTGCGGTGTTAGGATATGGTACGGTAGGCTCCGGTGTGGTAGAAGTGTTTCGCACCAACGGCGATAGCATTGGCCGGCGTATCGGCGACCAAGTGAATATCAAATATGTTTTAGATTTGCGGGATTTTCCCGGAGATTTTGTGCAAGATATTATAGTCCATGATTTTCAGACCATTTTGTTGGATGAAGAAATAAAGATTGTGGTAGAAGTGATGGGTGGCATTGAGCCGGCTTACACCTTTGTGAAAAAAAGTTTGCTGGCAGGAAAAAGTGTGGTCACATCCAATAAGGCCTTAGTGGCGGCTCATGGTGCCGAATTATTGTCCATCGCCAAAGAAAAAGAGATAAACTTTTTGTTTGAAGCCAGCGTAGGTGGAGGTATTCCTATTATCAGGGCTTTAAATTCTTCCATGACTGCCGATGAGATTATGGAAATAACAGGTATTTTAAATGGCACAACAAACTATATGTTAACCAAGATGTTTTATGAGGGCGCAGATTATGCTGCGGTATTAAAAGAAGCGCAGGATAAGGGATATGCGGAGCGAAACCCCGAAGCCGATGTAGAAGGGCATGATGCTTGCCGCAAGATTGCGATTTTGGCTTCTTTGATTTCAGGGCAGCAGGTAGACTTTGAAGATATTTATACAGAGGGAATCACCGGGATATCCAAAGAAGATATGATGTATGCCAAGGCATGTCATTATACCATCAAACTGTTGGCTGCCATGCGCCGTGATACGGATCACATCCATGCTATGGTAGCCCCCTATTTGATTCATAGAGATAAGATGCTTTATAGTGTCAATGGTGCTTTTAATGCGATTTTTGTCAAAGGCAATATGCTGGGGGATGCTATGTTTTATGGTAGCGGGGCAGGGAAATTGCCCACCGCCAGTGCTGTTGTAGCCGATGTAGTAGATGCGGCCAAGCATTTAAACCGCAACATCATGTCCATGTGGAAAAGTGACAAGATATCCCTGCAACCCATAGAAGATATCAAGCGGCAGTTTTTTGTGCGTATCAAAGGAAAAGCAGAGGCATTAAAATCTCATCTGGAAAGTGTGTTTGGTGAGATAGAAGTTGTGGAAATCGAGGGATTAGAGGATGAATTTGCTTTCATTTCATCCGTGATGAGCGAGGGTGCATATCAAAAAGCAAGCAAGGAATTTCCGCAGATTATTCACATGATTCGGTTGGAAGGATAATAAAAAAATGAAATATATCATACTTCTTTGTGATGGCATGTCAGATGAACCATTGGAGGAATTGGGTGGAAAAACGCCTATGGAGGCGGCTTGTACCCCCCATATGGATGCTTTGGCAAAAATATCTGAATTGGGTTTGGTAGAGACCATTCCTCCCGGGATGTTGCCGGGCAGTGATACGGCAAATTTATCTGTGTTGGGTTATGACCCGCAGAAATATTATAGCGGACGCTCTCCTTTGGAGGCTTTAAGCATCGGTGTGGACATGAAAGATACAGATGTATCTTTTCGTTGCAATTTTGTAACATTGTCAGAAGAGCAAGAAAAATACGAAGACAAAATTATGCTGGATCATAGTGCGGGTGAGATTTCCACAGAAGAGGCAGAGGTACTGCTGAAAGCAGTGCAAGAAAATCTAGGAAGCAGCGGATATGATTTTTATTCAGGTGTGGGTTATCGGCATTTATTGATAGAAAGTATGGGTCAGGTCCTTGCCATGACTCCGCCCCATGATATTTTGATGCAAAAAATAGCGGAGTATCTGCCGACGCACGTACTCTTTCGGGAAATGATGCAAAAAAGTTATGATGTTTTACAACAGCATCCCATCAACGTAGCACGGCGTGCAAAAGGCTTAGGAGCGGCCAATTCCATTTGGCTTTGGGGTGCGGGAACCAGACCTGCGCTTACAGATTTTGCGGAAAAATTTGGCAAAAAAGGAGCCTTGACTTCGGCGGTGGATTTACTCAAAGGGATTGCAGTAGGTGCAAATCTGCACAACATTGCAGTAGCAGGTGCCACAGGAGGTTTGGACAATGATTATCAAGGGCAAGCCAAAGGTGCGGTGCAGGCTTTGTTGGAAAAGGGTTATGATTTTGTGTATCTTCATGTGGAAGCACCGGATGAAATGAGCCATCATGGTAGCATCACAAAAAAAATCCAAGCCATAGAAGACATTGACGAAAAAGTACTACCAATTTTACTGGAGGAACTAAAAAAAGAAGATTTGCGTTTGTTGATTTTACCGGATCATCCAACGCCCGTTTTATTGCGAACCCATACGACAGACCCTGTGCCTTACTTGCTTTATGATAATAGAAAAAAACAAGTCGGAGCGGCGTCTTTTCATGAAAAAACAGCCAAGGCAAGCGGTCGTTTAATCACCAAGGGGCACGAACTGATTTTACGTCTGTTTTATTCAGATGTTTGATGTGGTTACTCCTCGTCCACGTACAAGAAAACCCCTGCCTTAAAAATAGTTTCATTGTGGGTGACGTTCATATGCCCATTGTATTTTTTGATGGCATTGCGGATATTATGCAATCCAAAGCCATGGTTATCTGATTTTTTCGAAGTAACAATGTGTTTGTGCGTACCGTGGCTTTCATTGGAATAAAGGACTTCCCCATTAAAAGAATTTTCTACGTTGATAAAAAGATTGCCGCATTGAAAGCGAATGTGAATGGAGATTTTTTTCTCTTTCACTTTTGCCACGGCAGTGAGTGCGTTGTCCAGTAAATTCCCCATAATGATGACAAGATCAGAGGTTTCCATGCCAATTTGTGATGGAATCTCTATTTTTAAATCTAAATCAATCTTATCCTTTTTCACATCCCTTAGTTTATAATTGATGATGCTGTCCAAAGCAAGGTTGCCTGTATTGCTATGAATTTCGCTATGAGTAATGCCGGTGACCAGACGGTCGATATAAGCGGGAATATCCGCCGTTTGATCTTGTATGGCATAGTTTTTTATAGCAGTCAAATGAAGATTCATATCGTGTCGAATGGATTTGATTTGTTGGATGGATTCTTGCATAAGTGTGTACTGAAGCGCATAATATTCTTTTTCATGGGAATGTAATTGTTGCTCATGTTTCCCGATTAATAAATCATATAGATGAAAAGTGAGAAACGTAAAACCAACGGTAAAGGTACTAAGGGCAATGGCCTGCACCTCCGGCCGGAGATTCAGCCGGAATCCAATCACAAAAGGCAGAAAAATAATACCTAATACAAAGATGAAAAGTGGTATCATGGTTGTGATTAATGTAGATTTTGGTAGCGTTACGCTTTTTTTGATGTTGGTAAATCGGCGCAGTACAGAAGCAAGGAGGTAGGCGGCGGTTGGCACGGCTACGATTAAGATGGTTAATACTACTTCATGATAGGTATCGTTTGGAATCAAAAGGGTAACGGCTGATAAGGAAAAATGGATAAATGTAATAATCATGCAAGCAATCATACTGACGACAATTCGTTTCAATACGGCAGATTTGTAGTTGAGCGTAATTAAAAAATAGCCCAAAAGTCCCAGTCCCAGTTCGGTGAATAACCAAAACAAATTGGAATCGGGCGCATGATAACGAAGAAAAAGAAACCGTCCGATGGTTATGATGTAAACGACGGAAAAAGTAAGTGCCATAGTGGATACGGAGGTTTTACGGTTTTCATAGAAAATACCCATAAATCGTTCCGCATATAAGACCAACAGTAGTCCGGCTATTAAATATACAATCGAATAAAAACTCATGGATTATACCTTTCTTCTTTCTGTAATATTATAATAAAGCTCACGTACTTTTTTGCGGTTGTGTTGGCTAATCGGAAATAAGATGTCGACACCTTTGTTGTGCAGTGTTAATTTATCATACCTTATGATTTTGATATAATCATAGTTGACAATGTAAGAGGCATGTATAAAAAGAAAGTCAAATTTATGCAGTTGCTCCTGGTAAGCTTCTTTTAATGTGCCGTAAAAACCTTCAACCCGTCCATCTGCCAAATGCAAAAGTACCTTTCGTTTGTCGTTTTGCAAATAAATGATATCTTTGGCTTTTACTTTGTATAAATCATGTTTCACCTTATAAACAAAATCCTTCAGCCAAAATGCACTCAGATGTAGATAGGTATGAATGACGGCACTTACCTTTTCTTGGGTCAAAGGTTTGATGAGAAAGTCTAAGGGTCGTATACCAAATAGTTGCATGGCATGGGATTTTTCCCACGAAATATAAACGATAGATACTTCATTATCGTTATAAGTTTCACGAATCATTCTTCCTACATCAATACCACTCATATTGTCTTCCATGAATTCGATATCTTGAAAGATTAAATTGTAGCGTGTTCCCTGTTTGATTGTTGCACATAAGTCAGTGCCGCAGGAATAGATATCCACATCGACATAGATATTTAATTTCTTAAATATATTTAACAAAAGCCGTTCCAGTTCAGCAGAAACCTGCTTTTCATCATCACAAATCGCAATAGAAATGACCAAAATAATCCCCCCTTTACCCGATATTTTTGGTATATTGAAATTGAAAGTTGTAATTTGATATAGATAGTAGCACGTTTCTTTATAGGGTAGCAACTTCATTATTTGGCGAGATTGTCTTTTTTTTGACATTTGTTTTTTGTAAGGGATATAACCCAAGTGAGGAAACAAGGGCAACAGGATATGAATTATTACAAAAACAATGCGAAATTATTACATCGCCGAAAAAAGAGGTACGAATAATTACATTTATACTACGAATAATTGCAAAGTCTCGCAGAGGGTCTATAAATATGGTAAATTAGTTTTAGTTGAGTTTGGTTGAATAGAGCCATTACACAAAAACCCCTTACCTCTGTTCACTTCTTAACGGTCAGTTACACATTACCCAAGCGCGAATACTTGGTATTCGCACCGGGCTGTTACAAAAGGATGGAAGATAGTTGTTTTGTAATAGCCCCCTTTCCTTTTGATGGTAGAATAAAAAATTTATGTTAAGAGAGAGAAGGCTGATTATGCAAGTAAGCCCATATTTATTTTTCAATGGAAATTGTGCGGAGGCAGTGGCTCTTTATGAAAGGGCATTTAAAACAAAAGCAAAAGTTATACGATACAAAGATGCACCGGCAAGAATTAGTTCTTTGGCACCGGAAAGGTTTATTTATCATGCGCAGATTCGGATACATGATGATACGATTATGTTACAGGATGTATTGCCCAAATACGCGACTAGCGTTGGCAACAACGTAATGATTACCTTACGTGTTGATGAGTATGACCGTAACACTGCGCTGGAAGTGTTTCGAATATTAAGCGAGGGAAGTGATTCGGTTGGAGAGATGGGGGGAAGCGCATGGGCAAAATGCATTGGGATTTTAAAAGATAGATTTGGAGTCAGTTGGAATATATGTTATTACTAGAACAAAAGTGGAACCCGCCGGATATTTGGCGGGTTTTCTTCAATTTTATTTTTATTTTATATTTAATTTATAAAAAAATCACATTCCATCTACATATTTTATATTTGTATCATATTTGAGAAATCCAAAGTAAAAAAAACGTAACAACTCCATATAACACAAGGGATTTGGAAAAAGCACTTTTGCCACTGTTTTTTAGTAATGTCAAAAAAAGTGAACTCTGTGCTAAAATATGGAATTTACTCTTCTAAAGAAACATGCTACTGTGGTCGCAGGTAAAGTGTAACGGAATATAGAGTGGGGACTCTATTTAATTCTGTTCATCTAAATGTTATTCACAAAAAACAAAATCCATAGTAAAAAGTCCAAGAAGTATTTATTTAAAAATTACAAATCAAAATTGCGTAAATTTTTTAAAAAGGTAAAGGAGACTGATTATGACACTGAAACAAAAAACAACATTACAATTTGTAATTGCATTTGTAATCGCTATGCTTTTGGTGCTGGGGGTTGCTTTAACAGCATCAGCGAATCCGACTGTAAGCGTACCGGGTGAAGTCCAGCCCGACAGAGAAAGAGATGTAAGTTTAACCATTCACTGTAGAGTATTGCCGGACACCCCATTGTTTGAAAAAGATTTATATTTTTGGGTCTTGCCTTAATTGGTGCTTCTATTGTACTATTAGCGGTAGTGAAGAGAAAACAAAGAAACGATTCGTCTCAATAAGATAACAAGAATTTGGTAAAGTAAGGGCAGAGGATGTATCTCTGCCCTATTGTTGTTTCTTGCGTTTATGCATTTAATGTTGACTTTTTCAAACTTGTCCGAGTCAAGAAATATGTCTAGTAATTTCATCAAAAAGATGTTATAATTACGAGTTGAATGGTAGCAAATGAAGGAGGAATCAAAAAGATGAGTTTACAAGTAGAAAGATTAGAAAATAATATGGCAAGATTGACGGTGGAAGTGCCCGCTGAAGAAGTGGAAAAAGCCCTGCAATCCGCATATTTAAAAGAGCGTAGCCGTATTAGTTTGCCGGGTTTTCGTAAAGGCAAGGTACCGCGCCAGATCATTGAAAAGACATATGGTGTGGAGTTGTTTTACGATGAAGCCGCCAACACATTGCTGCAAGAAGCTTATCCAAAGGCTTACGATGCATGTGAATTGGAAATTGCATCACAACCTTCGATTGATGTTGTGCAATTGGAAAAAGGCAAGGATTTTATCTTTACTGCTGAGGTGGCGATTAAGCCGGAAGTTACGTTAGGTACGTACAAAGGCTTACCATATAAACCCATGGATGTAGATGTGACAGACGAAGAAGTATTAGAAGAGATAAACAAAGAGCTGGAAAAAAATGCCAGAACCGTCGAAGTGACTGATCGGGCCATATTGGATAAAGATATCATAGCTCTAGATTTTGAAGGTTTTGTAGACGGTGTGGCTTTTGAGGGCGGCAAAGGGGAAGATTTCCCATTGACCATCGGTTCCGGTTCTTTCATTCCCGGTTTTGAAGAGCAGTTGATTGGCGCAGAAATCGGACAGGACATCAGTGTAACCGTGACTTTCCCGGAAGCTTATCAAGCGGCGGAACTAGCCGGAAAAGAAGCGATTTTCCAATGCAAGATAAAAGAAATCAAAGCAAAAGAGTTGCCGGAGTTGGATGACGAGTTTGCTTCTGATGTATCCGAATTTGAAACCGTAGATGCATATAAAGATGAAGTCAGAACAAAAATACAAGCACGCAAGGATGCACAAGAAAAAGAAGACAAAGAAAACCAAGTGGTAGACCAAGCCATAGAAAATGCTCAAATGGACATTCCCAAGCCGATGATTGATTCCGAAGTCAAGCAAATGCAAAACGAGTTTGCAAACAGGTTGCAACAGCAAGGATTATCCGTAGAGCAGTATTTCCAATTTACAGGTATGGATCAAGAAACAATGTTAGCAGAGATGACACCGCAAGCGGAAAAGCGCATCAAAACCAGATTGTTGCTGGAAGCCATTGCTGAAGCGGAGCAGATTCAAATCACCGAGGAACGCTTAGCAGAAGAGATGCAAAAGATGGCGGACACCTATCAGATGGAAGTAGAAAAAATCAAAGAGATGATGGGTGAAAATGAAATAGAGCGGATGAAACAAGATATCGCCGTACAAGATGCCATTACGTTGCTTGCAGAAACCGCAACCCCGGTTGCGTAGATACGATTGCAACTAAGATTACAACAGACGGAAAATACGTTGTTGATAGAAACGGCAGTTTTGCTTGTATAGATGAAAGGAGAAACAGTATGAGTTTAGTACCTTACGTGGTAGAGCAGACCAGTCGCGGAGAACGCTCTTATGACATTTACTCTCGCCTGTTAAAAGAAAGAATCATCTTTTTGGGTGAGGAAGTCCATGACGTATCCGCTAGTATCATCATTGCCCAATTGCTATTTTTAGAGGCGGATGACCCGGACAAAGATATTCAATTATACATCAATAGTCCCGGTGGTTCTGTGACGGCAGGATTGGCTATTTATGATACGATGCAGTACATCAAGTGTGACGTGTCCACGGTGTGCATCGGTTTAGCAGCCAGCATGGGAGCCTTTTTATTGGCAGGCGGCAAAAAAGGCAAGCGTTTTGCTTTGCCAAATGCTGAGGTGATGATTCATCAACCTTCAGGTGGTGCCAGAGGACAGGCCACAGAGATTCAGATTGTAGCGGAACACATCATCAAAACCAGAGAAAAGCTCAACCGCATTATGGCGGAAAATACAGGACAACCCATGGAAGTGATTCAAGTGGATACAGAGCGTGACAATTTTATGTCTGCCGAAGAAGCAAAGACATATGGTTTGGTTGATGAAGTGATACATAGTCACTAAAAAGTTTAGTATTAGATAAAAGGGGTAAAAACAAATGGCAGGAAGATTAGGTGATGAAGCAGTGCGATGTTCGTTCTGCAATAAATCCCAAGTGCAGGTTCGAAAGCTGGTAGCAGGGCCAAATGGCGCGTATATCTGTGATGAATGCGTGGAACTTTGCAACGAAATCATAGATGAAGAGTTAGACGAATTTGCAGGTGAACCGATTATGCAGGATAGTCCTTATTATGAGATAAATTTACGAAAGCCCGAAGAACTAAAAAGTTTTTTGGATGATTATGTGATTGGTCAAGATAAGGCAAAGAAAGTCCTTTCCGTAGCGGTTTACAATCACTACAAACGGATGATGGCCAATGTAAACAGTGATATTGATATTCAAAAAAGCAATGTGTTGATGCTAGGTCCCACAGGCAGCGGCAAAACCCTGTTGGCACAAACCCTTGCTAAGGTATTAAATGTGCCCTTTGCCATAGCAGATGCAACGGCATTGACCGAGGCTGGTTACGTAGGAGAAGACGTTGAAAACATCTTATTAAAAGTCATTCAAGCGGCAGATGGAGATGTGGCCAGAGCAGAGCACGGCATTATCTACATTGATGAGATAGACAAGATTACAAGAAAATCAGAAAATCCATCCATCACACGGGATGTATCCGGGGAGGGTGTACAACAGGCTTTGTTAAAGATTATCGAAGGGACGGTAGCTTCCGTGCCACCCCAAGGCGGGCGCAAGCACCCCCAACAAGAGCTGATTCAAATAGATACCCACAATATCCTGTTTATTTGCGGCGGGGCATTTGAGGGCTTAGACAAGATTATTGAAGCAAGGATTGACAAAAAATCCATTGGGTTTAATGCGGAGATTGCTTCTAGGCATGAGTATGATCAAAGTGTATTATTAAAGCAAACCTTACCCCAAGACATGGTAAAGTTTGGTTTGATTCCGGAGTTGGTTGGTCGCTTGCCAGTAACCGTATCCTTGTCCTTGTTAGACCGGGATGCTTTGATTAGTATTTTGACGGAACCCAAGAGTGCCATTGTAAAGCAATACAAAAGATTGATGCAACTAGACGGTGTGCATCTGGAATTTGATCGGGATGCTTTGGTAGAGATTGCGGATATCACTTTGGCAAGGAAAACCGGGGCCAGAGGGTTAAGAGCCATCATGGAAAATGTCATGTTGGAAACCATGTTCCGTGTACCCTCGGACGACACCATCAAAGGATGTCGCATTACCAAAGAAGTGGTAAAAGGCAAAGGAAATCCTTTGTATGACTATGATGGAGAAGAACGCAAGTCCTTTTTGACATCAGAGATTGCATAAATTTTGACGGGACTGTTGCAAAGCATTGTGGCAGTCCTTTTCGCTTTTGACAGACATTAGATAGGAAAGGAGTTCAACAATAAAATGGAAAATAAGATAATGGATTTACCCATTGTGGCATTGCGTGGTATGACGATTTTACCGGAAATGGTAGTCCATTTTGATGTAAATAGAAAACGTTCCATTGCGGCCATACAAGAATCTATGGTAGAAAACCAAAAAATATTTTTGGTGACCCAAAAGACCGTGGACAATGATAATCCTAATCAGGATGATTTACATGAAGTAGGTACGGTTGGTACCATTCGCCAGATTATTAAGTTGCCCAAAAATATTTTGCGCGTGCTGGTATCCGGAGAAAAACGTGGTGTTTTGCGGCGTGTCAAAGGGGTGGCACCCTATTTATTGGGTGAGGTGGAAGTTATAGAGGAAACCGGCTTATTGATGCCGGACGCCATTCACGGGCAAGCCATGGAGCGGGAGCTAAAAGATATGTTGGTGGAGTTTGCCGGCAAAAGTGGTAAGATGTCCCAAGAAGAGCTGGCCCGCATCATAGAAACCAAGGTTTTGTACAAGTTGGTAGATGAAATCGCGGCAAATATTCCCTTGTTGTACACAGATCAACAAGATATCTTAAATGAGATTGATTTTTGGAAACGCTATGAAACCTTAGCCTTTAAATTGGTCAATGAGGTTCAGATTATAGACATCAAAAATGAAATTCAAGCAAAAATCAAAGAGCGGGTAGACAAACACCAGCGAGAATATATTTTGCGGGAGCAACTGAAATTGATTCGGGAAGAGCTAGGCGAAGATTCCACGGTTTCTGATGCGGAAGAGTTTCAAAAGGCATTGGCAGAGTTAAAAGCACCCAAGGAAGTAAAGGATAAACTAACAAAAGAAATCAACCGTTTTAAAAGTTCTTTGAACAGTCCGGCGGAAAGTGGTGTGATTCGTACCTATATCGAAACCATTTTGGATATGCCTTGGAACAAGTTTGCCAAAGGCAGCAAAGACATTCTTCATGCCGAACGGATATTAGGGGAAGACCACTATGGTTTGGAGCAGGTAAAAGAGCGTATCTTAGAGTTTTTGGCAGTGCGCAATTTGACCAAAAAAGGAGAAAGTCCGATTCTTTGTTTGGTGGGACCGCCGGGAACAGGGAAAACCTCCATAGCCAAGTCCTTGGCACGGGCTTCCAAGCGCCCTTATGTGCGTATTTCTTTGGGTGGTGTGCGGGATGAGGCAGAGATTCGCGGCCACAGAAAAACCTATGTAGGTGCCATGCCAGGTCGCATTGCCAACGGCATGAAACAAGCGGGTGTAAAAAACCCCGTGATGCTCTTAGATGAGATTGACAAAGTGAGCACTGATTATAAAGGGGACACCTTTTCCGCATTGTTGGAGGTGTTGGACAGTGAACAAAATCACAATTTCCGTGACCATTACTTAGAGTTGCCTTTGGATTTGTCCGAAGTGTTATTTGTAACCACAGCCAACACCTTACAGACCATTCCAAGACCATTGTTGGATCGTATGGAAGTCATTGAAATTACTAGCTATACAGAAAATGAAAAACTGCACATCAGCAGTGAGCATTTGATTCCCAAACAAATCCGGGCCAATGGATTACAGGAGACCCAATTAAAGTTCAGTGACAAGGGTATTGGTAAGGTGATTCGCAACTACACCAAGGAATCAGGGGTGCGTCAGTTGGAGCGGGAAATCGGCAATATTTGCCGCAAAACTGCCAAGGAGATTTTAACCACCGATAAAAAGGCGGTCGCCATCACCGAGCGAAATGTAAAACAATATTTAGGGCGGGAAAAGTTCACGTTTCAAATGGCCAATGCCAATGATGACGTAGGGATTGTACGTGGTTTGGCCTGGACCAGTGTGGGTGGTGATACCCTACAGATTGAAGTCAACGTGATGCCGGGCAAAGGGGATTTGCGTTTGACCGGAAAGATGGGGGATGTGATGAAAGAATCGGCCCAAGCAGGGGTCAGTTACATCCGTTCCATCAGTAAGCGATATGATATCAGCAATCAGTTCTTTGAAAAGCACGACATCCATGTACATATTCCCGAGGGGGCGGTGCCCAAAGATGGACCGTCAGCGGGGATTACCATGGCAACAGCCATGTTGTCTGCCATAACAGGCATCAAGGTGTCGGCAACCATTGCCATGACAGGGGAAGTGACCTTGCGGGGGCGGGTACTGCCCATTGGTGGTTTAAAAGAAAAACTATTGGCGGCAAAAAATGCCGGCATTACCAAGGTGCTGATTCCCCGGGAAAATCAAGGGGAGGTAGCGGAGATGTCCAATGAAATTACCAAAGGATTGGAAATCATCCCGGTAGAAACTATGGACGAAGTCTTAGCTCATGCGTTGGTAGAAAACAAATGAAGAGGTACATAAAATGGTAATCAAAAGTTTAACATTGGAAACGGTCTGCGGCATCACCAGTACTTTGCCGGAAAATGATAAGCCTGAAATCGCCTTTGCCGGCCGTTCCAATGTGGGGAAATCTTCTTTAATCAACGCTTTGTTGTTTCGCAAATCATTTGCTCGAATTTCCGCCACACCGGGAAAAACCCAAACCATCAATTTTTACAACATCAATGATCTGTTATATCTGGTAGATTTGCCGGGTTACGGTTATGCCAAGGTTTCCTTAAAAGAAAAAGAGCAGTGGGGCAAGTTGATTGAACGTTATTTAAAAGGCTCCAAACAGTTAAAAGCCATCTTTTTGTTGTTGGACATTCGACACAAACCCGCAACCCATGATAAAATGATGTATGAATGGATTTTAAAAAGTGGTTGTAAGCCTGTGATTATAGCCACCAAATTAGACAAAATAAAGCGCAGCCAAGTGGCAAAACACATCCAAGTCATCCGAGAGACCTTGCAACTGCCAAAAGAAACAAAGGTTATGCCTTTTTCTGCTTTAAGCAAACAGGGGCGGGATGAGATTTGGACCTTGGTGGAAACAGAACTTTTTTAGGAGGACATCCAAAAATGAAGAAACAAAGACCATTATGGCAGGCATGTATCAGTCTGTTATTCAGTGTATTGGCTACGGTGGCGGTTATATTGATTTTATATTACGGTATTATTTTTTTGATGCCCTTTCTCATTGGTTGGATCATTGCAACTATTGCCTACCCTTTGGTCAAGTGGTTAAAAAAGCGTCTGAACATTGCTCGGAAATTCAGCTCCATGGTCATCATAGGTTTGGTCATTGCCATTGTGGTGATGTTGCTTTACTTTGGTATTAGTTTTTTGGTACGGGAAATCCAGTCCTTGCTGACAGATATGCCGCAGCTTTACAGCCAGGCCGAAGTGGGTTTCCAACAGATTGCGGAAAATCTGTCCGGGATTCATGATCGATTGCCCGAAGGGTTGCAAACAGCCATCTCCAGTATCTCCACAAGTGTAGAAGACTATCTGGGTGGTCTGATTAATACCATCAGTGCGCCTACCGTGACAGCGGCGGGGAATTTTGCCAGAAACATTCCGGCGGTTTTTGTATCCATATTGGTAGCGATTTTGGCATCCTACTTCTTTATTGTAGAACGGGAAGCGGTCATTGCCTTTTTGCAACGCTTTGTGCCGGTATCCGTCAAAACCAGGATGGTGATGGTTTTGGATAACCTAAAAAAAGCGGTTGGTGGTTATATCAAAGCCCAACTGCAAATCATGGTGGTAGTATTTGTGATTTTGTTGATTGGTTTGGCCATTGGGCAAGTCAATTTCTTTGCCATCTTTGCTTTGCTTATTGCCCTGTTGGACGTATTGCCTGTCCTTGGCACGGGTACGGTGATGGTACCATGGGCGTTGTACGCCCTTTTGACAGGGGATATCCGCCTAGGTATCATATTGTTAGTGACTTGGGTGTTAACCAATGTGGCACACCATTTGTTACAACCAAAGCTGGTATCCGGCAACATCGGCATACACCCCGTGGTTGCATTGCTGTTGATTTATTTGGGGTATCGTTTTGGTGGCCTTGGTGGTATGATTTTTGCCATCCCTTTGGGTATGATTGTAATAAATCTAGTCAAAGCAGGTGCCTTTGCTTATATTACAGATGATGTCAAACTCATCGTAGAACGGATTTTAAGTTTGCGGGGCGAGGAAAGACCCTTGCAAATAGAAGAAAAAGAAGAAATAGAAAAAGAAGAGAAAAAGAAGCAATAACTCATTCTTTTTCTCTAGCTTTTTTCTTTTTTAATTTATGTTGATACATAGCATGGTCTGCGATGCCTACAATTTCATCAACGGTACGTGTTTCCATCTGTTGTATGGCTTCGATTCCGTAGCTAAAATCCAGATGAAACGGACATGCGCCAAAGGTATTGTAATGCTCCAATTTTTCTAGAATACGATCTACCACCAATCGTGCAGAATCTATCCCGCCATAAGTAATGAGCAAAAATTCATCTCCGCCCCAACGGCACAGGGTATCGCTTTTGCGAATGTTGTTTTGGATGATTTCGACAATCTTTAAGATAAAGAAATCACCGGCACTGTGACCGTGATGGTCATTGACATACTTCAAACGATCCAAATCAATGAAAACAATACAGTGTAAGGTATCGCTGTGTTGCATATAACCATCCAGCAAACGATGCCCCCAGTCTCGATTAAACGTATTGGTCAAAGCATCCCGGGAGGCAATAAACTGCAATTGCAATTCATAAACCTTTTGCCGTGTAATGTCAATGGCGACCTCAACCATAGCTTCCCGTCCGTCCACCCACTGGGTAATAGAAGAGCGAATCAGGTACCACTTGCCGCTCTCTTTGTTTTCGCTTTCCCAAGCGTGACAGGTGGCGATGGTATTTCCTTGCTCGTCCAATAGTTCCTTGGAGGGACAAACGGCGCAGTTGTTGTGAATATAAGACTTTAAAATCGTACAGCAACGAATCCGTTTTTGTGCAATATCCTCTTGACGGATATTCAAGGTTTGTGCAAGGGTTGCATTGATATAAAGTACTTCTTTTGTATGAATGTCATAGGTGCAAATCAGCAGACTGGGATTGGCTGTGATGATATGAAGCATGGTAAGATTTTGTTGCAAATCTTTTTCCACTGCATATCGTTCCAAAAGAATCCGTATGATGTCTGCCATATCTCGCAATAGCGGTAGGTTTTTCTCATCCCAGTTCTGTGTTTCATCACAATAAGCAAACCCCACATAACCCAATGCCTCTTCTTCGGTGATCAGAGGCAAAATGGCCAAAGACTTGGTTTTCAAAGGAGTAAATAGGTCTTGTTCTTGTTTTGGCAAAGAATTTGTATCCGGGATAATAAACTCCCCTTGGGTTTGGATGTGTTCTTTGAGATAAGTACTTTCCAACAGGAGTGCAAACACATTTTTTCCCGATACAATCCCTTCTGCACACCACTCATAAATGTCCGTTCCAAATCGTTCAGAAAATGGATTAAATACATAAACCCGATGGGTTTTGCTATACCTGCCCACATGAGACAAAACTTTTTGAATGGATTCAGAAAAATCTATCATCGCTATTTCCTCGCTTCTTCTTATATTTTTGTTTCTATCAAAGTGTATACCAAAACAAATTTATAACAGTTGAATGTTATGTGCCAAAGCAAAAGCGAAACGATCCTCCGGCCATAGGGAAGACTGTACTTCGCCGATATGAGCCTTTCGCAAGTAATACATACAAATGCGGGATTGTCCGATGCCGCCGCCTACGGTATAAGGCAGTTCCTTGTTTAACAATGCCTTTTGAAAGGGCAGTTCAGCCCGCTCCGGGCAACCTGCAAGGGTGAGCTGTTTTTTTAAGGTTTCTTCATCCACCCGAATCCCCATGGAAGACAATTCCAAAGCAATGTCCAAAACAGGGTAATAAACAATGATATCGCCGTTGAGTAACCAGTCGTCATAATCCGGTGCCCTGCCACCATGAGATTGGCCGGAAGCCAGTGTATGTCCGATTTGAGAGACAAAGACCGCGCCTTTTGCTTTGGTGATTTCGTATTCTCTTGCATCGGGAGAAAGATTAGGATAACGATGTTCCAACTCCTGTGCGGTAATGAAAAAAATCTCATCCGGCAACCAAGGTTCGATGTAATTGTACCTGCGGCTGATATAATCTTCCGTGCTTTTCAAGGCATTGTAAACCTTGCGTACGCTGTACTCCAATGTTTCCATGTTGCGCTCTTCTCCGGAAATGATTTTTTCCCAATCCCATTGATCCACATAAAGGGAATGGGTGTTGTCGGTGATTTCATCCCGGCGTATGGCAATCATATCGGTATATAAACCCTCGCCAGAATGAAAGCCATATTGTTTCAAAGCGAAGCGCTTCCATTTTGCCAAGGAATGGACGATTTCCACCACTTCCTCCGGTTGTTCCAGAGGGTCAAAGGAAACGGGACGCTCCACGCCGTTCAAGGTGTCATTGAGCCCGGAGGATGCTCTGACAAACAAGGGTGCCGAGACCCGGGTCAAATGTAAAGACTTTGCCAAGGCCCCTTCAAAATGGTCCTTGATTTCTTTGATGGCAACTTCTGTTTCACGAATGGTCAGAGGAGAGATATACCCCTCCGGTATTGTTAGATTTTCCATAAAATATTCCCCTATCTGTATTCCTTTATGTATACATTTTACCGTTTGTAAAAATGAATGTCAATTCATTCGAAAATTCATGTTGAAAGATTTCTTTTAATTATTTCGGATTTTAGGAAAGTATGTTAGAATACTGAAAGGACGTAAATTAAGAAAAGGAGAATTGTTATGGATTTTAGTTTTCGTACTTTCTTTGCACAATTGGATTATTTGGATGGGCTGTTGGGGATATCGGCATTGTTGCAACTGAGAGACAGACCGGGTACATTGCTGCGCAATGAATTGATTGCGGTGGTTGTAGTACTGGTATTGGGTTTGTTGCTTTGTTTTGTTGGTTTGGTACTGCTTCGTTTTTGGTCGGCGGTGATTGGCCTCTTACTGGGTGGTGCGGTAGGTTTGCTTGGGACTTCTTTTTTCACGACAAATCAGATGGTATTGTTTATTGTCGGAGCTGTTTTAGGGCTTGCTTTGGCATTCTTTTTGGCATGGCGTTTTAAGTTGGGTGCATTCTTTACGGCAATGGTTTTGGCGGCCGGATTTTTCATTAATATTCTGGAGCCGAATACTTGGATGATGTATCTGATTTGCCTAGGCATCGGTTTGGTGGCCGCTATGATTACATTGCGTTATACGGTACCTGTTGTGGTGATTGCGGCGGCTATTTTTGGTTCTATGGTGGTTGCGGAAGCTGTAAAAGTTATATTTAATTTTGATCAGATGATTTATATTATCATTTTGGCTGTTTTGGCAGTGGGCGGTATTTTGTCACAGCTGTTGTTTGAAAACGGCAAGAGAAAGCGGGCTGATATTCAAACGGCAAAAGAGGTGGCCGAAGAGCATTCCCGTGGCAGTGAAGTAGAAAAATTGAGAGATGTGTTAAATAGCATCGAAAAAACGATTCTCTCCGAGGACAAAGAAGAACCGGAGGTCAAAGAAAAATCTGAAAGGAAAGAAAAATCTGCGGTCAAAGAAGAGCCTGTAGCAGAAAAGGAGGCGGAGCAGACAGCCACGGAGAAAGAAAAATCTGTAGTAGAACAAGATACCGAGGTGAAAGAGACAACTACGGAGAAAGAAGAAACAACCGAAGCAATAGAAAACAAGGAAAAATGATATGATGAAGATAGACATGCACTGTCATGTGAAAGAGGGTTCACTGGATTGTGCGATTTCATTTGAAGAATACATTACCACGTTAAAAAGCATGGGCTTTCAAGGTATGTTGATTACAGATCACAATACTTACCGTGGTTATCGTCATTGGAAAAATAAAATTAAAGATGAAAAGCACACGGACTTTGTTGTGCTCAAAGGGATTGAATACGATACCAGAGATGCCGGGCATATCATTGTGATTATGCCGGAGGGGGTCAAGATGCGTATCTTGGAGTTGCGTGGTTTACCGGTGTCTATTTTGATTGATTTGGTACACCGAAACGGAGGCGTTTTAGGGCCTGCTCATCCCTGTGGGGAAAAGTATTTGTCCATTACCAAGACCAAAAGGTATCGTAAATCGCCGGAGATTATGCATCGCTTTGATTTTTTAGAGGGTTTTAACTGCTGTGAATCACCCGAGTCCAATGAAAATGCCATGCGATTGGCAAAGAAATATGATTTATTGACCATAGGCGGCAGTGATTCCCATCGTCATGAGTGCTTGGGTAAGGCTTATACGGTTTTGCCGGAGCTGGTTGCTTGTGAAACCGAGTTGATTGGTTTGATCCACCAAAAAGTGCCGATTGTTTGTGGTGGTACTTATTACAATAAAACGGCAAAAGAGCGCATGGGCAAGATTAATCAAGTACTGGTGTATTCTTTTTGGATTTACAACAAGGTTGGTGCATGGGCAAAAATCAAAGGACGAAAAAATAAAATCCGGGTAGAAAATACAATCGACCCCATTGATCCTGTAGAAATCTACTATACAGAGAAATTAAAACGCAAAAGTTAATAGATAGAAAACGCAAAACATCAAAGAAGTTAAGCAGAAAAAATAAGATAAATAAAATAAAAAAGAAATGATTACGGAGAAAAAACGAAGATGCAGAAACGAGAAAGCGGCGTGTTATTACCGATCTTTTCCTTACCCTCAAACTACGGAATTGGTTGCTTTTCTAAAGAGGCGTACCAGTTTGTGGATATGTTACAAAATGCCGGACAAAAAAAGTGGCAGATATTGCCTTTGGGGCCTACAGGATATGGAGATTCCCCTTATCAATCCTTTTCTACCTTTGCGGGCAATCCCTATTTCATTGACTTAGAGTCTTTGATACAAGAGGGTTTGCTTTCCCAAGAAGAGTGTGCGGCCTTGGATTTTGGAAACAAGGCAGATGAGATAGACTATGAAAAATTATACCATGGCCGGTTCCGGATATTGGAATTGGCCTATTCTCGTTTTCAACAAACGTCCGATTATGAGCGTTTTGTGGAAACAAACGCCTGGTGGTTGGATGATTATAGTCTTTATATGGCAATCAAGGATACCCATGACGGGGCTTCTTGGTGTGCTTGGCCAAAGGAACATAAAAACCGGGAGCCAAAAGCCATGGAAACAGCCCGCAAAGAACAGGCAAAGCAAATGGATTTTTATCGTTTCCAACAGTATCAATTCACATGTCAGTGGGATGCACTGCACAAGTATGCGACAGAAAAAGGCATTGCCATCATTGGTGACTTGCCCATTTATGTAGCCTTTGATAGCGCGGATACCTGGGCAAACCCGGCCTTGTTTCAATTTGATGTAAACAAGGAACCTACAGGAATGGCAGGTTGCCCGCCGGATTATTTTGCGCCCACCGGGCAGCTGTGGGGCAATCCCTTGTACGATTGGGCATATCATAAAGAGACAAATTATGCTTGGTGGTTTCAGCGTATCGCCCATGCCTTTCAGATATTTGATGTGGTACGTATTGATCACTTTCGTGGTTTTGATACTTATTACAGGATTCCGGCCGGTCGGGAAGATGCAGTACTGGGTGCTTGGTTGCCCGGCCCCTCCATTGAATTTTTTAAAGCGGTGAAAGCAAGGTTTGGTGATTTGAAAATCATTGCCGAAGATTTGGGTTTTTTGACAGATTCAGTCTTGGAGTTGTTGAACGCTTCCGGTTACCCCGGTATGAAAGTGCTGCAATTTGCCTTTGACAGTGATACAAACAATGTTTACTTGCCGCACAATTATACAAACAACTGTGTGGTCTATACAGGTACCCATGACAATGATACTACGGCTGGGTGGTTGGACACCATTGATTTAGAGGAAAAAAAATTTGTCCAAACCTATTTGCAAAAGCTGGGATTGTCAGTTGAAGAAAAAGGCGTGTGGGCTTTGATTGCTTTGGCCATGGGCAGTCCAGCGGATTTGTGTGTGATACCAATGCAGGATTATTTGGGTCTTGGCAGCCATAGCCGGATCAATACTCCGGCTACCCTAGGGGGCAATTGGCAGTGGCGGTTGCAAAAAGGACAGTTTGGGTTGGAATTGTTGGAGAAGATGGGAGAAATCACCAAGCAGTATGGTAGGGTCTGAATTAAAATTGCAGATTTCAATTAAAGTAAATTAAAAAAATATTTGATAATGTGTGCGAAATGAATTTTCAGCCGTGTCAAGAAAAAATACTTGACACGGTTTTTTTTTTGTCGTATCATAACAAAGGTGATAAAAATGAATGAGATTTTAACCCGAGCTTTATTATATGACTTTTACGGTGAGCTTTTGACAAAACATCAAAAAAATATTTATGCCCAATATGTGGTAGAGGATTTATCGATGAGTGAAATTGCTGTTCAGATGGGGATTAGCCGCCAGGGTGTCCATGATTTGATTCGGCGTAGTCAGAAGGTTTTGGAGGATTACGAGGAAAAATTGCATCTGGTAAAACGCTTTCTTTCGATTCGGGAAAATGTGAGAGAGATGGAGTTTGTGCTGGAGTCTTCCATAGAGGTAGCAGAGATGATTGTTCAGATTCGGCGGATTTCCCGGCAGATTTTGGATGAACTTTAGTATCGCTTTTTGTGTGTTGGATATGCTTGCAATCATAAAGGAGTTTTGAAATGGCTTTTGATGGTTTATCAGAAAAACTACAGAATGTATTTAAAAATTTACGCAGCAAAGGCCGTTTGACGGAAGATGATGTAAAGGCCGCTTTGAAAGAAGTGAAGATGGCTCTTTTAGAGGCGGATGTCAATTTTAAAGTGGTGAAAAAATTTGTCAAGGACGTGCAAGAAAGAGCGGTTGGTCAAGATGTGATGCATGGGCTCAATCCTGCTCAGATGGTGATTAAGATTGTAAACGAAGAGCTGACAAGCCTGATGGGTGGTGAGACCACAGAGATTGTATTGCAGCCGGGTAGTGCTGTTACCGTGATTATGATGGCGGGCTTGCAAGGTGCCGGTAAGACGACAACCACAGCCAAGTTGGCGGGTAAGTTTCAGGCAAAGGGCAAAAAACCACTGTTGGTGGCCTGTGATGTATATCGTCCGGCAGCCATTACTCAGTTGGAGATAAATGGAAAAAAGCAAGGTGTAGCAGTATTTTCCTTGGGTGACAAGGAAAAACCGGCAAGGATTGCCAAGGAGGCCTTGGCTTATGCAAAGAAAAATGGTCACAATTTGGTGATTTTGGATACGGCAGGCCGTTTGCATATTGATGCGGATATGATGGATGAATTGCAGGAGATTAAGGCATCTGTGGATGTGCATCAAACGATTTTGGTTGTAGATGCCATGACAGGACAAGATGCGGTCAATGTAGCCGCCGGTTTCAATGAAAAAATTGGCGTGGACGGTGTGATTTTGACAAAGTTGGATGGTGATACCAGAGGTGGTGCGGCACTTTCAATCAAAGCGGTGACTGGGAAACCGATTTTGTATGCCGGTATGGGCGAAAAATTGGATGATCTGGAGCAGTTTTACCCGGATCGTATGGCATCTCGTATTTTGGGCATGGGTGATGTTTTGACCTTGATTGAAAAGGTCAGCGCAGATATAGATGAAGACAAAGCCCGTCAGATGACGGAAAAGATGAAAAAGGCGCAGTTTGATTTTGAGGATTACTTGGAAAGTATGAAGCAGATGAAAAACATGGGTGGTTTATCCAGTATCATGAGTATGATGCCGGGTTTAGGCGGAGCGAAGATGCCGGATATGGATTCGGAGGAGGGCGAAAAAAGGATGGATCGTATGGAGGCGATGATTTTCTCCATGACAATCAAGGAGCGACAAAATCCGGATTTGTTGAATCCCTCCAGAAAGCATAGAATCGCCAAGGGTGCCGGTGTGGATGTGGCTGAAGTAAACCGCATGATAAAGCAGTTCAATGAATCACGAAAGATGATGAAGAAATTGCCCCAGATGATGGGTGGCAAGGGTGGCAAAAAAGGGAAGTTAGGATTTCCTTTTTGAATAGAGAATAAAATTTAAGAAAAGAGGTGAAAGAAATGGCAGTAAAAATCAGATTAAAGAGAATGGGACAAAAAAAGGCTCCTTTTTATAGAATTGTAGTGGCTGATGCGAGATCACCAAGAGATGGAAGATTCATCGAAGAAATCGGCACTTATGATCCAAATCAAGATCCCAGCGTATTCAAAGTGGATGAAGAAGCGGCCAAAAAGTGGTTAAACAACGGTGCTCAACCGACTGAAACGGTAGGTAAAATTTTCAAGGCAGCAGGCATTGAAAAATAGTACCGATTAGGTTCAAGAAAGGTGCATACCAATGAGAGAATTAGTAGAAATAATTGTAAAAGCACTTGTTGACAATCCGGAGGGTGTTGTTGTGACGGAAAAGGAGCAAGAAAAAGGCATCATCATTGAGGTTCGTGTGGCCGACGGTGACATGGGCAAGGTGATTGGCAAGCAAGGTCGGATTGCAAAAGCGATTCGTGGTGTGGTCAAAGCAGCGGCTGCCCGGGAAGACAAAAAAGTTATTGTGGACATCGTGCAGTAGCAAGCAAATGTGATACAAGTACCCCTGTTGTTGATGACAGGGGTTTTTGCAAGTGGAAAGGCAGGTATTGATATGGACGAGTTTTTGCAGGTGGGTATTATTGCTGCAACCCATGGCATACGTGGTGAGGCCAAGATTTTTCCAACCACCAATGATGCCAATCGTTATGATGATTTGAAACAGGTTTTACTAGACACCGGAAAGAGGCGGTTGCCTTTGGAAATCCAGTCGGTAAAATATTTCAAGAAATTTGTAATTGTGAAATTCAAAGGTATTGATCATATCAATGACATGGAACAATATAAAGGAAAATCCCTTTTTGTGAGCCGAGCAGATGCGGTAAAACTGGAGGAAGATGAGTACTTTATTGCAGATTTATTGGGTTTAAAAGTTATCACGGATGAAGGGCTGAAAGGCACGTTAAAAGATGTGATTGAAACAGGGGCAAATGATGTGTATGTGGTTGATTTTGCGGATGTTGGTTTGGTTTTGATTCCTGCCATCAAGGCATGTATTTTGGATGTAAATATGACGGATGGTGTGATGCAGGTACATTTGTTGGAAGGATTGATTTCATGAATTTTCATATTTTAACATTGTTTCCGGAAATGGTTTTAGCGGGTTTGCACACAAGTATCATCGGCCGGGCGGTTGCCGATGGTTTGTTGACCATTACGGCGGTAAATATCCGTGATTATGCCTTGAATAAGCATAAAAGTGTAGATGATGCTCCTTACGGCGGTGGAGCCGGTATGTTGATGCAAGCAGAACCGGTTTTTTTGGCTTGCCGGGATGTGCAAAAAGGAATCCGGGCAAATAAAAGAAAGTCAACCCGGGTGATTTATCTTTCTCCCCAAGGGAAAACCTTTCATCAAGCTATGGCAGAAGAACTGGCTTTGGAGTCGGATTTGATTTTTTTGTGCGGGCATTATGAGGGCATTGACGAACGGGTGTTGGAGGAAGTGGTTACAGATTACGTGTCCATTGGAGATTATGTCTTAACCGGGGGTGAATTGCCCGCCATGGTGATGATAGACAGTATCTCCCGCTTGATACCGGGCGTTTTGCACAATAAAGCCTCAGCAGAGTTTGAAACCTTTCAAGATAATCTGCTGGAATATCCCCATTATACCAGGCCGGAGGTTTGGCGTGACAAAAAGGTGCCGGAGATATTGTTATCCGGTCATCATGCCAATATTGAGAAATGGCGGTTGGCGCAGTCTATTGCCAGGACCAAAGAGAATAGGCCGGATTTATATGAAAAATACTTGCAAGGAAATTGATATTGTGGTAAAATTAGGCAGTTGTGAGAAAGAAGACGGTCCTCTGTTATCTGAAGTGGTATTAAGAACGTCGCGGATAAAGGAGGCACACAATGAACGATATTATTAGAGAGATTGAAGCAAAACAAATCAAAGAAGCACCGCCGGAGTTTAACGTTGGTGATACCGTGCGCGTGTTTGGTAAGATTAAAGAGGGAAATCGTGAGCGTGTTCAGGTTTTTGAGGGTACTGTTTTGAAAAAACAAAACGGTGGCGTGCGTACGACATTTACGGTGAGAAAAAATTCCAACGGTATTGGCGTAGAGAAAACGTGGCCATTACATTCACCAAATGTAGAAAAGGTTGAAGTGGTACGTTATGGTAAAGTGAGAAGAGCAAAATTGACTTATTTAAGAGAGCGTGTTGGTAAGAGAGCAAAGGTAAAAGAACTAGTAAAATAGCCAAGTTGCAGGGACAATTACAAATTTGTATTTGTCCTTTTTCTTATAAATAGGGGATAGATATGGCATTGGGGAAGTTAAAAGCGAGGAAAAGCGAGACCGTTCAAGAGGTGGTCGAGGGAAAAAGCATTCAAAGACGTGTGAAAAAAGGTAGAAGAGGAAAATATGGATTTCGCAAAAAAAGGACGGTGAAGAGTGTGTTTTCCGAAGTGCTATCTATTTTTTATTTGCTTGTGCAAATTGCTGTTGTTGCGGTTCTGGGTTTTGTTTTGGTATGGGCTTTTGGTGTGCGCCTAGACAACTCTGGTGCGGCGATGCAACCCAATATTGAAAATGGTGAAGTGGTTTTGGTCAATCGAATCGCTTACTCGGTGTTTAGTCCAAGGCGTGCGCATGTGGTGGCTTTTTGGCCAAATGGCAATGAAAATGCCGGTTTATCCATTCGGCGGGTGATTGCTTTGCCGGGAGAGACCATTCAGATTATTGAGGGTAAGGTTTATATTGATGAAGAAGAAACGGTGATTGATGGTTTGGATGATGGTTTGATTGTGTTTGCCGGGCTTGCGGACGAGCCGATTGCCTTGGGTGAAAATGAATTTTTTGTAATCGGAGACAATCACAATAGTAGCAGTGATAGCCGTGTGGCTGATATTGGTTTGGTTCAACGAGAGCATATTTATGGAAGAGTGTGGTTTGCCATCGGTGACAATTTTGGTTTGATTCGAGGTTGATTTTTGTAAACAAAACAATTGCAGAACTTAAAATATCACATAGTTTTGAGAAAAGCGTCAAAAAAATTACTTTTCAAAGTGCTGGTATTATGATAAAATGCATATTAAAAGTTGGGAAAAAGCAGGATTTAAATTTTGATTGATTTTGATAGTAAAATTCCTTTTGAAAATAGAGAAAATGACATATTGACTGTTGGTGAGTTAGTGATAGACATGGTTTATGAGGAGCAGGTGACTTTATCTCAACCTTGCACTTATAAGCAGTTTTTCGGTGGAAGTGCAGCAAATGTAGCGATTAACTCCAAGCAACTAGGCATTCGTGCAATGGTAGCGGCGGCGGTTGGAAAAGATAACTTAGGAGATTACTTGCTGAACTACCTTGCCAAAGCTTGTCTTGATACAAGTTTTATACAGCGTGTGGATGAATCTACCAGTATGGTTATTTTAAATAAAAGCCAAGGTACACCCACTCCTATTTTCTACCGGATGGCGGATTATCAGTTAAACTACACTCAAACTTTAGCGCAAACTGTCGCTAGGTCAAACGTTTTACATGTTTCATGTTGGCCTATTTCCATGGAGCCGGCAAGGAATACCGTGGAAAAGATGATAACTTTAGCGAAGGAAAATCATGTTTTGATTAGCTTTGATCCGAATTTCCATTCTCTCATTTGGAATCCAAAAGAATCCAAAGCCGAGAGCCTAGCGTATATAAAAACGATGATTCAAAAAGTTGATATTATAAAACCATCGGAAGACGATGCAGAGCGTATCTTTGGAAAAGGCAAGCCGGAAAGGCAAATTGAAAAATTTCTTCAATTAGGTGCAAGATTAGTCATAATGACTCTTGGCAAAGATGGAGTGATAGCTTCAAATGGTAGTGAGCTATTGCGTTTTCCAACTTTGGCCACGGAAGTGGTAAACACCACCGGTGCAGGTGATGCGTTTTGGTCGGGTTTTTATGCAGGCATTATTAAGGGATATACGATTCAGGATTCTATTACATTTGGTGGTATGGCAAGTGCCTACAAGCTGAAAAGTATCAGCACGGTAGCAGATTTGCCAAAATTGGAGAGACTCATGGAATTATATCATATAAAGCATGGCGAGGTTATCGCATGAAAAAAGGTGTTCAACTTATAACATACCCCGATTCATTAGGTGGAAACATAAAAGAGTTAAAAGACGTTTTACACAAGCATTTTTCAGGACTTTTTAATGGCATTCATATATTGCCCTTTTACCCCTCTTCCGGTGATAGGGGATTTGCTCCTCTTACTTATTTTGAAGTGGATTCTGAGTTTGGTACTTGGGAGGATATTGCCGGTCTTGGCGGCGAATATGATATCTTAGCAGATTTAATGGTGAACCACATTTCCAGAAAATCCAGATATTTTCAGGACTTCTTGAAAAAGGGAAGAGAATCTGAATTTTCGTCTTATTTCCTTACCTTAGATAAAGTTTGGGAAGATGGAAATCCTGTTACCGCAGACATAAATAAAATGTTTTTACGAAGAGAAAAGCCCTATTCAGCATATACAGTAGGGGCTGATAGTAAGGAAGAACTGGTATGGACGACCTTTGGCAAGGAAGATCCCTCCGAGCAGATAGACTTTGATATTAATTCCATTGCTGTAAGGCAGATGTTCGTAGAAATACTGAAGCATTTTAGCCAACAGAAAATAAACATAGTTCGCTTAGATGCAGTGGGTTATGTCATTAAAAAATTGGGAACTACTTGCTTTTTTGTAGAGCCGGAGATATATGGGTTCTTGGATTGGATTCAGTCTGTAGCAAAACCTTTGGGAATAGAGTTATTGCCGGAAGTTCACTCTCATTATGGGATTCAGTATGCTTTAGCGGAAAGAGGGTTTTGGATTTATGACTTCATACTTCCGTATCGTATTTTGGAAGCGTTATTGACAAAAAAGAGTGCCAATTTAGCAGACTATCTCAAAAACCGTCCCCATAAGCAATTTACTATGCTAGACTGTCATGACGGGATTCCCGTTAAACCAGATTTAGATGGGCTGGTTGATAGTAAAGACGCAAAAGAGCTTGTGGAAATATGTCTTAGTCGGGGTGCCAATTTAAGCAAGGTAGTATCGGAAGAACATAAAAGTGAGTCTGGTTTTGATGTACATCAAATTAGAGGCAGTTATTATTCTTTACTTGACTGTAATGACGATGCCTATATTGTGTCACGGGCACTACAATTCTTCACCCCGGGTATACCGCAGGTGTATTATGTGGGACTTCTTGCAGGGGAAAATGATTATGAGAAGGTGGAAAAAACAGGCGAAGGCCGTGAAATAAATAGACATAACTTTTCCTCGGATGAATTAGAGGAATCGCTCCAAAAACCTGTTGTCAAAAGACTGCTTGCACTGATTAGATTCAGAAACCAATATGATGTATTTGATGGAGACTTTCGCGTTCGTGAAACTGACGATACGATGAACCTTTTTTGGGAAAAAGGAGATTTGAAAGCGTCACTCCATGTTGATTTTAGGGAAAATAAAGCGGTCATTCAGTACTTAGATCCCATTAAAAATGGTATCATCATCCAAATGGATGTATGAAATACAAGAAAAGAGAGGAAAAATTTATGAAAATGAAAAAAATGGTAGCATTATTGATGGTAGTGGCTATGGTGTTGGCACTGATTGTTGCTTGTACACCGAACAATGATGCACCGGTGGAAACACCGGCAGAGGAAACACCGGCGGAAGAAGATCCGCAACCGGAACCTGAGGACGAACCTGCGGTCGAAGCTCCGGTGGCCAATGGGGAAATTACCCTTGTGAACAATAAGATTGAAATTCACAGTGCTTTGACAGCGTTTGCCCAAGTTTTTTATGAAGAAACAGGCATATTTGTTGACGTGCAAAGCTTCGGTGGCGAAACACCTTATGCACCGGCCCTTTCCGCAATGTTTGCCAGCGGTTTAGAGCCTGAAATTTTTGTATTTGAAGGAATTGCCGGTTATGAGGACGCAAGAGGAGCAGGCAGAGTATATGATTTGAGCGGACAACCTTGGCTGAATGACACGGATCTTGCTTATATCAGTCCAACAGACGGTACACCGGTTGGATTCCCTGTAAATATTGAAGGTTGGGGTTTAGGATATAACGTAAGAATATTGGAAGAAGCAGGTATTGATCCTACAACTTTGACGAATGTAAATGCAATTCGAGAAGCCCTTGAAACCATAGAGGCACAAAAAGATGAATTGGGCCTTGACGCAGTTGTTTCTATGACCGCAGGTGCTGGCATGGAGTGGGTGACAGGATTACACGGTGTGAACGCTTATTTGTCCCTAGGTCTTGCGTATGATGATACTTCTGTCATTGACGCGTTGTTGGCAGGGGAAGTGGATGAAGAACGCTTGCTTGCGTTTGCTGAGTACTATAACATGATTTTCCAATTTTCTGATCAAGATGTATTATTGACCGGTGGTTATGATGATCAGCTTGCATTATTTGCACTGGAAAATGCAGCTTTTATTCATCAAGGAAATTGGGTGGATCCTACATTTGCTGAATTAGGTGTTAACTTCGAGATGGGTTACATCCCGCATGCTTTCTTAGAAGAAGATACAGAAGGAATCTTTGTTGGTGCTCCTTCTTGGTATATGGTAAATGCGCGTGCAGAGAATATCGATGCGGCTCTTGCGTTCCTTGATTTTATGGCAAGTTCACCGGAAGGTCACCAATACATGGCAATTGATTCCGGGCAAGTTCCGGCATTCCGTTCTGTAGAGCTTACACCTGAAGGACCACTTTCCATAGCGGTTATGGATTGGTCAGCACGAGGTATGATTTATGCTTGGCATCAAAATGAAATGCCTTCTGGTTTCGGAATGGGAACATTAGGACCGATTTTTGAAGAGATGGCCAGAGGAAACATCACGCCGGAAGAGTTTACCCGGATGGTTGCGGAAGCAGTTGCAACGATTCCTTAACATCTTAACATGCACAATAGGGATGTGAAGTTTTATGTAAACCGTAGGGGTAAGCGAAATGATTCGATACCTCTACGGGATTTATTTTACAAAAAGGAGATAAGTATTATGGGAAATATCCGTGGCAAGCACACGCCAATATTTTTTCTTTTTCTATTACCATCTATGTTCGCATTTACAATCATCATCATAATTCCACTTATCATGGGGGTTTATTATTCCTTTACCGATTGGAATGCAGTACCTGGTACTCCGATTAATTGGGTTGGACTAGACAACTATATTGCGATGTTTTCGGATGTCACATTTTTGCATTCTTTTATTGTGACAATCGTTTTTTCAGCGATTAGTATCGTTTTAATTAATTTTTTGGCATTTATGTTTGCGTTGTTAGTGACAGCAAAACTGAAACTTGCGAACCTGTACCGCGCAGGATTTTTTTTACCAAATCTAATCGGTGGTATCGTTTTAGGTTATATTTGGTTTTTTATTTTCAACAATGCGATACCGGCTCTTGGTAGTGCTGCGGGCTCTGACTTTTTTTCTCAGTCATTTCTAGGCAATCGATATACATCACTTTTTGCTATGATTATTGTTACGACTTGGCAAATGGCAGGTTACATTATGATGATTTATGTAGCAGCGATACAAAGTGTACCTGTTTCCTTACTGGAGGCGGCTCAAATTGATGGTGCCAAGTATTATCAGCGTTTAAAGCATATTTTAATGCCTTTGATTGCGCCGGCTTTTACCATTACCCTATTTCTTACCCTTGTAAACACATTTCGTATGTTTGATGTGAACTTTGCGCTTACAGCAGGAGGTCCTTCCGGTATCTTTATGGGACAAGCACTTAGAACCACAGAACTTCTTGCTCTAAATATATTTAATACAGCCCATACATTTAACGATCAAGCACAGGGGCAGGCAAGAGCCATTATTTTCTTTATTCTGCTTTTGATCATTTCGTTGGTTCAGGTGTATTTCAATAAGCGAAAGGAGATAGAGGCATGACCCGAGGTAAACGAAGAAATATGTGGCTAGAGATATTGGCCATCGTTTTGTTTTTGATTTTTATGCTTCCTTTTGTAATTATTCTGATGAATGCAGCGAAACCGACCTTGCTTGTGATTAGTGAGCCTTTGGCATTTCCTGAGAATCCGTTACAGTTTTTTACGAATGCTTGGCATATCGTTAATGATGCTACAGTTAGGTATATTCCATCCTTTATTTCATCCGTTATTATCACAGTTGGTTCTGTGGCTCTCATTGTGCTGACAACTTCTATGGCGGCTTGGGTGCTTGTACGTACAAAAACAAGAGCCTCTACTGCTATATTTTTGATGTTTGTAGGAGCGATCATTGTTCCGTTCCAAGTGGTTATGTTCCCTCTCATATCTTGGTTGGCGAGCATAGAGAGAACGCTGGGCATTGCAGGCACCTCTTTTCGGTTGCTTGGAAACTATCCCGGCATCATGTTAGCCTATATGGGCTTTGGAGCACCCTTATCCATTTTCTTATATCATGGGTTTATCAAGGGAGTTCCTGTAGAGCTTGAGGAAGCGGCAACCATTGATGGATGCTCAAGAGCAAGAACATTTTTTAATATTGTATTTCCAATCTTAAAGCCTATTTCTATGACGGTAATTATATTAAACGGAATGTGGATATGGAATGACTTCCTGCTTCCACGCATGGTACTTCGTGGCGGCAGAAATGATGTGCAGACCTTACCCATTGCCGTTGCTAGTTTTGTCGGACAGTATGTGAGGCGATGGGATCTGATTTTAACGACAACCATTTTAGCAATGATACCTATTATTATTGTATTCCTATTTTTGCAAAAACACATCATTAAGGGTATGGTGGATGGTTCTATTAAATAAGGTGATGATATGATGAATAAAAGTTGGTGGAAAAGTGCAGTGGTTTATCAGGTATATCCCAAGAGTTTTTGTGATTCTGATGAAGATGGGGTGGGTGATATTCCGGGAATCATCTCAAAGTTAGACTATATAAAAAGTATAGGCGTAGATGTAATCTGGCTCTCTCCATTTTTTAAAAGCCCGGGGTTTGATAATGGCTATGATGTAAGTGACTATTTTTCGGTGGATCCTGTTTTTGGAACGATGAACGATTTCAAAGTCTTACTGAATGAAGCCCATCAGAGAGGTTTGAAGATTATAATTGATTTGGTGGTGAATCATTCTTCACATCAGCACCTTTGGTTTCAAGAGAGTTCGAAATCCAAAAACAATCCATATCGAAATTATTATTTCTGGCGAGATGGTCTGACAGAAGATGAGGCGATTCAACGCTGGGGGCAGGATAATCTGCCGTCTTACGACCTTAGCAAGGATAAACGTATGCGTTTTCCGCCGAATAACTGGCAAAATTTATTTGGCGGCGGTTCTTGTTGGGAATATGATAAAGAAACAGATCAATATTATTTGCATTTGTTTTCAAAAGAGCAACCTGACCTTAACTGGGATTCTCCCAAGCTTCGTCAAGACGTGTATGATATGATGCATCAATGGTTGGAATTGGGTGTGGATGGTTTTCGGATGGATGTGATTAGTTTGATATCCAAGCCGGAGGGATTACCGGATGTAACAGATGGACAAAGTTTGATCGATATTGTCGCAAACGGTAGTAAAGTTCATATTTACCTCAGAGAAATGAGAGAGGTGGCCTTGGCCGGTTTTGATGTTATGACAGTAGGTGAAACGGCCGGGGTGACGGTAGATGAAGCAAAGCACTACGCCGGTTTGGAAAATACGGAATTAAATATGGTATTTCATTTTGAAATCAATGACTTAGACGGTGGGGAGTCACATAAATGGAATAGAAGTAAGATAAAGCTAACAGATTTAAAAAACATTCATAAAAAGTGGCAGCAAGGATTGGCTGGAATTGCTTGGAACAGTCTTTATCTATCCAATCACGATCAACCCAGAAGCATAGGTCGTTATGTTCGTCCGGATGAAGTATATCGGGAACGGGCACAAAAGATGCTGGCTACCGTGACATATTTGATGGCGGGTACTCCTTTTATTTATCAGGGAGAAGAATTGGCCATGACCAACTGCTTCATAAAGGATTTTGCGGATTTAAGAGATATAGAGAGTATCAATGCCTTTCATAAGATGTTGCAAACAGGGCTCGATGCTGAGGAAGCTATGGAGATCGTGGGGATATGGGGGCGAGATAGTTGTCGAACACCCATGCAATGGAACGGAGAAGTAGGGGCCGGGTTCACGAAAGCGAAACCTTGGCTTAAAATCAATGAGAATTATGTCGCAATCAATGCCAAAGAGCAGGCTGCAAGGAAAGATTCCGTATTTCATTATTACAGGGCTTTGTTTGCGTTAAGGAAAGGCATGGATGTTTTTGTGATGGGCGATTATGTTCCCGTATTAGAAGAGGATGAGCGGGTTTTTGCTTATAATAGGGTGTTGGATGGTGAATCTGTGTTTGTGTTGGGGAATTATACTGGGTATGAGGTGCAACTCTTTTTGGATATGGGAATAGATGCAAACGTTTTAATGGGTAATATCGTTGACTCTGATTTTCTTACCACCAAGGTATTGCAACCCTACGAAGGGGTCGTTATTTCTGGTGTTCCATCGATGACACCTTGCAAACCCTTGTAAACAGAGAATGGAGTAAACAATATGTACTTTCAATGGTATCCCGGTCACATGACCAAGGCCAAACGGATGATGCAGGAAAACATAAAGTTAATAGACTTGATCATTGAATTGGTGGACGCACGTATTCCCATCAGTAGCCGCAATCCGGACATTGATGCACTGGGCCAACACAAAGCCCGTTTGATTTTGCTCAATAAAGCGGATTTGGCAGAGGATCAATGGAACGATCAATGGGTTCGTTATTTTGAAAATTTGGGATATAGTGTATTAAAAATAAATGCAAAAAAGGGCGGGTCCATGAAGTCGATTTATGGAGTCATTGACGAGGCTTGCAAAGAAAAGAAAGAGCGGGACCGAAAACGGGGTATTTTAAATCGTCCAGTGCGGGCAATGGTTGTAGGTATTCCCAATGTAGGCAAGTCTACCTTTATCAATACCTTGGCCGGTAAAGCGGCCACCAAAACAGGTAATAAACCGGGGGTCACAAAAGGCAAACAGTGGATCCGTTTGAATAAAAACGTAGAGCTTTTGGATACGCCGGGGATTCTTTGGCCTAAATTTGATGATGCAAAGGTAGGACTGGACTTGGCACTGATTGGTTCGATCAAAGATGATATCCTCAATATAGAAGAGCTGGCACTGGCATTGATTGATTTTTTACAAGCACATTATCCAAAGGTATTACCCAAAAAATATGGGATCGAAGAAAAGACAAATGGCATAGAAGTGATACAAGGGATTGCCAAGAGTCGAAATTGTCTCATCAAAGGCAATGAATGGGACACGGAAAAGGCCTGTAAAATCCTGTTGGATGATTTTAGGAACGGTCGTTTGGGAAAAATAACACTTGAATTTACAAAGGATTATGACTAAGATAGAATTAAGTGCTTGGCGTTTGTCAAAGGAAAGGTAAGAAAGTAGGTATTGGTGTATGAAAATTATGAAGGAGCTATTTACTTGGATTCTTTATATTCTCATTATTATTGGGTTGACCATTGTAATCAATATGTTTGTTGGTCAGCGTACCCATGTAAAAGGTTATTCCATGGAGCCGACGCTTCATAACAATGACAATTTAATCGTAGATAAAATATCCTATCGTTTTCGGGAGCCAAGTCGTTTTGATATCGTTGTATTTCCCTTTGATGAAACGGGACAGACTTATTATATAAAACGCATCATCGGTTTGCCCGGTGAGTTGATACAGATTATAGATGGACAAGTTTATATCAATGGGATGGTTTTGGCGGAGGATTATGGCAATGATTTGATGGATAGTCCGGGCATTGCCGCCCAACCGATTTTGTTGGGCGAGGATGAGTATTTTGTATTAGGTGACAATCGAAACCGTAGTTCAGATAGCAGAGACCCCCATGTTGGTGTGCAACACAGGAATGATATGTTGGGACGTGCTTTTTTGCGCATGTGGCCTTTGTCTGATTTTGGATTGATTCGACATGAGTGAAATCATTTTGTATTTGGTGAAGATATGACAAAAGCAGAAGAAAAACGTATAAAACAAGCGGAGAAATTGCAAAAAGAGCGGGCGCGCGTATATGCACTTGGTGAATACGAGCGCTTATATTCAGCATGCGGTCTTACCTGTGGCATAGATGAGGTAGGACGGGGTCCTCTGGCCGGTCCGGTGGTGGCAGGGGCTGTGATTTTGCCCAAGGACTGTGAGATTCTTTATATCAATGACTCGAAAAAACTCTCTGCAAAAAAACGGGAATTGTTGTTTGAAGAAATTAAAGAAAAGGCTTTTGCAACGGGAATTGGCATTGTTTCTCCGGCTCGTATTGATGAAATCAATATTTTGCAGGCGACTTATGAGGCTATGCGGTTGGCAATTGAAGATTTAGGGATTCAACCGGATTTATTGTTAAATGACGCGGTGACCATTCCGGGGGTTGATATCCGACAAATTCCGATTATCAAAGGAGATATGAAAAGTATATCCATTGCAGCTGCCAGTATTTTAGCAAAGGTGACCAGAGATAGATTGATGGTGGAATATGATAAAATATTACCCGGTTATGAGTTGGCAAAAAACAGTGGTTATGGTACCAAGGCACACCGTGCGGCATTGCTTCGGTTGGGGGCGACGCCCATTCATCGGATGAGTTTTTTGAAAAATATTCTCCGGTAAATCATGGAAGTGAAACAAGTAAAGTATAGGGAAGTTATATATTATGATGAATAAGCGCAAGTTAGGTGCAAAATATGAAAAAGTGGCTGCCGCCTTTTTAGAAAAGCAGGGATATGAAGTAATCAAGTACAACTATCGCTGTTTTTTTGGTGAAATTGATTTAATTGCGAAAGATGCGGACATGTTGGTTTTTTGTGAGGTGAAGTATCGCAAAAATGCATCTTTGGGCAGTGCTTTGGAGGCGGTAAATTATCACAAACAACAAATCATTGTTAAATGTGCCATGCAGTATCTGATGGCACGGTATGAAAAAGAAATACCCTGTCGCTTTGATGTAATTGGAGTGCAAGGCACTCAAATTTGCCACATAAAAAATGCTTATCAAGGATAAAACATATGAAATTAAATTATAAAAACCAAGAAAAAACAATTCGCAAGGTGCAAACAATGCCACCTTACTTGGTCTATCCCTTACTGGAGGAAACGGGTTTTGTGCGCCACGGTTTTTCGACCAAATTAGGTGGTGTCAGTGTTGGTTGTTATGCCTCTTTAAACCTAAGTTTCACCCGTGGGGATGAAACAAAGCATGTGCAAGAGAACCTGTCACGTTTTGGGAAAGCCATTGGCGTGAAGCCAAAGGACATGGTATTTTCGGCACAAACCCACACAAATCATGTACTTACAGTGACAGAATCCGACCGGGGCAATGGGGTGACACAGCCATTGCCCTACGCGGATGTAGATGGTTTTGTGACAAATATACCGGGGCTTTGTCTGGTGACGTTTTATGCGGATTGTGTGCCCTTGTTTTTTGTGGATCCTGTTGCAAAGGCCATTGGTTTAAGTCATTCCGGTTGGCGTGGTACGGTGGCTAAAATCGCAGAGAAGACGGTAGAGCAGATGAAAAAAGAATACGGCTCTAATCCGGCGGATATTTTAACGGCGATTGGTCCCTCTATCTGCCGGGATTGTTATGAAGTCAGCGAAGAAGTTATTGGGGCTTTTCGACAAAATTTTGCGTATTCGCATGGGGCAGATTTATATGAGCAAAAAGAAAATGGAAAATATCAGTTGGATTTATGGGCAGCCAATCGGATGATATTGTTGGAATCCGGTATTTTGCCCAAACACATTGCCATGACAAATGTATGCACACATTGCAACAGCGATGTATTTTATTCTCATCGTAGAACAGGGGAACGGCGTGGAAATTTAGCTGCCTTTTTGGCAATCAAATAAAAATAGAAAGAGGGAACAGCATGGAGGAAGCAGTAAGGGAGTTAAATCAATTGCAGCAATATTTTGAGGAATGGATTCCGCAGGTTATAGGTTTTGCCGTGAATGTACTTTTGGCTTTTATTTTGTTTTTCATAGGCCGTTTGGTGATCAAAGCCTTGTGCCGATTTGTGAAAAAGCAAATGGAACGAACAAAATCAGAACCCAATGTGATAAAGTTTATTGGCACTTTGTTGCGCGTGTGTTTGTACGCATTTCTTATTTTTCTAATTGCCCAAAGGGTTGGGGTATCTTCTTCTGCAACGGCAGCTGTTTTGGGGGCCGGTGGTGTGGCCATTGGTTTGGCTTTGCAGGGTAGTTTGTCTAACTTTGCCGGTGGTGTATTGATTTTGATTCTAAAGCCCTTTGTTGTGGGGGATTATATCATAGAGCATACACGGAACAACGAGGGAGTGGTGCAGGAGATTTCAGTATTTTATACCCGCATCATCACGGTAGACAACAAAACCATTATCATTCCAAACGGCATGTTATCCAACACCAGTTTAACCAATGTGACAGAGCGGCCGGAGCGGCAATTGGATTTGAAAATCCATGTTTCTTATGAGACTGATTTATCACAGGTCAAAGAAATGTTGGAGGGATTGTTGCGAGGAATTCCCGAAATCATTCAAGAGGAGGGTATGAAAGCCTTTGTAGATGCATTAGAACAGGATGTTGTGGTGATTGGTTTGCGGGCTTGGGTCAAGACGGTAGATTATACGGCTACTCGTTGCAAGGTTTTAGAGCAGGTAAAGGTATTATTTGAACAAAATGGGATTGCAAGAAAATAATATAGGTTTGCGTGTTGTTCATGATATTGGGGAAAATGAGCGGTTATTTTGGCAGGTTAGGTAGTTAGAATGGCTTTTGCGTCCACCTTGCTGTAAACTGTAAGTGGAGTGATTTCATCAATATTAAGAGGGAGGCGCAAAATAGATGATTTTGGAGAATGCAGAAAAACAAATTATTATGACAGAGATGAAAAAGAATCAATACTCTTTATTGGGAAACATTTCTTCGGATTCAGAGATTGATTTGTATATCAAAGGCAATGAGAATGGGGATTGTTGTTTGGTTGCCACCTGTGATGCCGGTGTGATGGCATGGATTTGCATTTTGCCCGTTGAGGAATGTCTGGATAAAACCGTACCTGAGTTGGTTGCTTCGGCTTTTCCCATGCTGGAAGGTCAAAAGGTCGGTACGATGATAATGGATTATTTGTTTGAGTTATTGAGTGGTGCAACGCCTCAGATTAGGTTGCCGGAAACTCAAGTCAGTAATCCTGTAGTTGGAATTTACAAAAACTTGGGTTATGAAGTGGTGGATGGAAAGATAGGCCGCCGCAAAAAATACAAAAAGTATTTGATGATGCGAAAAGTCAGTTGATGGTTGCTGGGATATAGAAAGAAAATGAAGAAAGAGCTTAGGTTTACAAATTTTTTAATTTGAATCTAAGCTCTTCTTGCTTTTGCGAAGTCTAAGGGATATAATAAATGGGATTGAATACAAATAGTAGGAGGAAGCAAAGTGGGTAATATATATGAAATGGGACATCCGTTGATTAAGCATAAAATCTCTTTGATGAGAAATAAAAATACCGGGACCAATGAATTCCGGGCACTGACAGAAGAACTTGCAGTGATGATAGGATATGAGGCCTTGTCTGATTTGCCTTTGGAGGATGTAAAAATTGAGACGCCCTTAGAAACTTGTATGTCTCCTATGATAGCAGGGAAAAAATTGGCTATTGTTCCGATTTTAAGAGCCGGTTTGGGTATGGTAAATGGTATCTTGACTTTAGTGCCATCGGCAAAGGTTGGGCATATTGGTTTGTATCGTGATCACGATACCCATGAGCCACAGGAGTATTATTGCAAATTGCCAAACCCCATCTCTGAGCGTACGATTTTGGTGTTGGATCCGATGTTGGCAACGGGTGGTTCAGCGGTGGCAGCCATTGATTTTATCAAAGAACACGGTGGAAAGTATATCAAGTTTTTATGTTTGATTGCAGCACCGGAAGGTATTAAAAAATTGGAAAAGGCGCATCCGGATGTAGATATTTATATTGGGCGCACAGATAGACAGTTAAATAAAGATGCCTATATTTGCCCGGGTCTGGGGGATGCCGGTGATCGGATATTTGGTACAAAATAAAGTATAAGTATGTGGATTTGGGATATCAAAGGAAAAAGAGAGATTTAGGAGGTAGCTAAAAAATGTACGATTTTGAGGAAATTGTAAAGGTTGATCCGGAGGTAGCAGCGTCGATTCAGGCAGAGATACAAAGGCAAAGCAGGCACATTGAGTTGATTGCTTCTGAAAACTGGGTAAGCCCTGCGGTGATGGCGGCGATGGGTAGCCCTTTGACCAATAAATATGCAGAAGGGTATCCCGGCAGGCGTTATTATGGTGGTTGTCAATGTGTGGATCAGGTAGAAGTGTTGGCGATTGACAGAGCCAAAGAGCTTTTTCAATGTGAATATGCAAATGTGCAACCTCATTCCGGTGCCCAAGCCAATATGGCGGCGATGTTTGCGATATTAAAGCCCGGCGACAAGGTGATGGGGATGGATTTAAATCATGGCGGCCATTTAACCCATGGTTCCCCTGTGAATATGTCTGGAACATATTTTGAAATCATTCCTTATGGTGTAAATGATCAAGGGGTGATTGATTACGAAGCCTTGTACCGTTTGGCGATGGAACATAAGCCAAAGATGATTATTTGTGGTGCCAGTGCTTATGCACGTACCATTGATTTTAAATGTTTTCGGGAGATTGCCGATGCAGCAGGGGCGTATTTGATGGCGGATATCGCACATATTTCCGGCTTGATTGCAGCCGGTTTACATCCCAGTTCGATTCCTTATGCCCATGTAACCACCACCACCACCCACAAGACTTTGCGTGGTCCTCGTGGTGGTATGATTTTGTCAAGCAATGAGGTGAATCAACAGTTTAATTTCAACAAAGCCGTATTTCCCGGTATTCAAGGCGGACCTTTGATGCATGTGATTGCTTCCAAAGCGATTTGTTTGAAAGAGGCACTTTCGCCGGCGTTTAAAGTTTATCAGGAGCAGGTTTTAAAAAATGCCAAAGCTCTGTGCCAAGGCTTGTTATCCCGTGGTATTCAGGTGGTATCAGGAGATACGGATACTCATTTGATGTTGGTGGATTTAACCGGTTTGGACATCAGTGGAAAAGAATTGGAAAGACGTTTGGATGACGCTTATCTTACCTGTAATAAGAATACCGTGCCAAATGACCCACGTTCTCCTTTTGTGACCAGTGGTATCCGTCTTGGTACGCCGGCGGTTACGACACGTGGTATGGTTGAAGCGGACATGGACCGGATTGCGGAGATTATTTCTTTGGTGATTGCCGATGTACAAAACGTGGAAAAAGCCAGAGAGATGGTCATGAAATTGACTGAAAAATACCCATTAGTATAAAATTACAAAAACATTGTATATTAATTAATGTGGTAATTTATGAAACATTTGGAAAATTTTTAGGAAATTGAAAGAAACCGATTGACTTTATTCAATT
>Ga0136643_10000027_pt1 | contig 131748 bp, 113 predicted proteins | sample TergutLab28metaG_FD_96883 | JGI IMG/M metagenome (GOLD analysis project Ga0136643, IMG submission 96883) | Labiotermes labralis P1 segment gut microbial communities from Petit-Saut dam, French Guiana - Lab288 P1 (version 3) (version 3) | ecosystem: Host-associated > Arthropoda: Insects >... | reverse complement strand
TAAAATCAAGTAATTTGCTTAATATATTTTTATTTCAAAGCGAACAATGAAATTTGCCTTCGCTTTTTTATTGCTCAAATTACAAACTTTTTGTGTATGTAACTCAATTGATATTGTGTTACATACATAATAGGAGGTCATTTATGGTTTACAGAAAACAGAATAATGAAGTGTTTAATGAAGTTTTAATAAAAATTTCAAAAATGCCTAAATTTTCGGCTGGAATATTGTATGAAGCTATCAAGATAATAGCTGAAGAAGGTTGCCACGCACTGCATACCACTCGCATAAGCATTTGGGAAATATCCAGCGATGAATCTCATTTAAAAAACTTAGAATATTATGATATTGAAACGCATGAGCATTCTATTCAAGAAAATTTCTGTCCATACACTTGCCAAGAATATATAAACTTACTTAAATCTGAACGTCTCATTGTTATCAATGATATTCGCATCCAAAACCCTTTTTGGGATAGTATGGATGAACATGATTCTAAAATTTGTGCCATATTGAATGCGCCTATACGCGTGGAAGGTAAACTTGTAGGGGTAGTATGTATAGAGCAAGACATCTGCGACCAGTATCAAAACAAACGGGAATGGACATACGCAGAGCAAAACTTTGCGTCATCTTTGGCTGATTTTATGTCTCTTGCATTGATAAATGCTGAAAAACACGCTTTAACGAACCGTCTTGAAGGTTTTTATACTGACATACCTGAACAAGAGAAGCTAGATACGGCTAAACTTGCAAGTCAACCCAAGCCAGACTTTTTGGCAAACATAAGTCATGAAATACGCACCCCTTTAAATGCTATTTTAGGTTTGACTGACTTGACTTTGCGTATTATTGACACTCCAGAAGCTATTGAATATCTTAACAATGTTAAACGCGCTGGCGCACAACTTTTATCTATTATCAATGACATTTTAGATTTTTCTAAAATAGAAGCTGGTGAATTTGAAATTATACCAGAAAAATACAATGTTCACGCAATGATAAGTGATGTTGTTTCCATGATTTATGTATACATTGGCAACAAACCTATAGAGTTTATAATAGATGATGACCCCGACTTACCCTATGAAATGATTGGAGATGTTGTTAGGATAAAACAAATCATTATCAATTTACTCACCAATGCGGTCAAATTTACTAAAGAAGGGTATATCACACTTTCAGTATCATCTAAAAAAACATATGAAGATGAAAATGAATGTGTACTCAACATTGCTGTAGAAGATACAGGTATTGGTATTCGTAAAGCAGATATTCCATCACTTTATAGTAATTTTACACAACTTGATACACGAAAAAATAGAAGTATAGAAGGCACAGGACTTGGCCTTTCCATTACCAAAAATTTAGTAGAACTTATGAACGGCGAAATATTTGTAGAAAGTACCTATGGAAAAGGCAGTTGCTTCTCTTTATATATCATACAAAAAATAAGCAATCCTGCACCACTTAGATTACAAACTGCGATTAACGGCAAAACAACTCCAAACATTGCCATTTTATTTTCTGATTCAAAAAAATCAAACGTTCTGGCAAATAAGTTAATAAAAATGGGTGCAGCCTGTGACATTATTGAAACACATCAAACTGACCTTCGCAAATACTCTCATATATTTTTTGATGACTGGCAAAATAAAATTATTCAAAATGACGACCCTCAAATGCCTATACCACTCCCTATTTTCCACGACTTAAAAAACAATAAAGTATCTATACCGCTTACAAACATCTCCATATTAAGGATGCTTGGTTATGACTCACATGCACTCATGCCAACCAATCATAATATTATTCAAAATCAAAACCTTAGACTAAAAAACACAAAAATTTTAGTAGTTGATGATATTGACATCAATTTGCTCATTGTAGAAGAGTTGCTTCATATTCACGGCGCAGATGTTGACACAGCACTTTCTGGTATACAGGCATTAGAACTTATGGCAAACAATGTTTATGACCTCATCTTTATGGACCACATGATGCCTGATTTAGACGGGTTAGACACAACCAGTATCATACGAGCTTACCCTTTTGAAAGCCATCAAAATGTTCCAATCGTAGCCCTTACAGCCAACGTGGTGGGGGATGTACACAGTATGTTTTTAGAACATGGCATGAATGATTATTTGTCTAAGCCAATAAATTATAGTGAATTAGAACGTGTACTAAAACAATGGTTGCCTCAAGAAAAATTAGGATAAATCACACAACTCGTTAAATAAACAAATTTAACGAGTTTTTTTACAGCATTATAAGGTTTCAAATTGACTTGAATAGATGCTTGCATTGAGATAAAATTTGACAAGTTCCTATGAAAGGGTTTTCAAAAATGCAAATTTTATTAACCATTGCGTATGATGGGACAAATTATTCTGGCTGGCAAAAGCAAGATAATGCGATTACGGTGCAAGAAAAAGTGGAAGACGCGCTATCTCAATTGCTGAATCGTGTTGTGGTTGTACAGGCATCCAGTAGAACAGATGCTGGGGTTCACGCACTTGGACAACGGGCCTCTTTTTTTGCAGAAGACCTCCGCGTACCACTTGATAAGCTACCCATGGTACTTGTTGGGCTTTTGCCATCAGATATTTCTGTTATAGCTGCGAAAGTTGTACCTGATGATTTTAACCCGCGTTTTTGCACAGAATACAAAACCTATGCTTATAATATATATAACGCCCCCTCCCCCAACCCACTACTGAACCGTTACAGTGCATTTATTCCCCAATGTTTAAATATTGAAGCAATGAAGGAAGCCGCACAGGCCTTTGTTGGACAGTATGATTTTGCAGCTTTTTGTGCAACGGGAGGAAGTGCAAAAACGACTGTACGCAAAATTTTTTCATGTACAGTGGAAAAACAAATCAATGGGCTTGTTACCATCACTGTCACTGGAAATGGATTTTTGTATAATATGGTTCGCATTATTGCCGGAACAATTGCTTATGTAGGCATGGGAAAAATCCTGCCCCAAGACATCAAATCTATTATTATGTCTGTAGATAGAACGCAAGCAGGAAAGACCATGCCACCCCAAGGATTAGTACTTATTGAAGTCGGATATCCTATATATTGGACAAACCACCCCTAAATAGGTTACAATTCTGAAATAATGACGAATTCTAAGGAGAGAAAGTTTTATGGCATTATTTGACGCATGGAAACGCGTAGCATTTGACCCACAAAATCAGCCTGTAAAGCATGTATGGGATGAGTACTTGTTAAAAGAAAAAGCTGTGTATGAGAATATTCTGGAAAATAAAATCACTAAAGTTGAAGGCATAATTGTAGAGCTTGCAGAAAAATTCCACTTGAGTAATATCCAGATGTGTGCATTTTTTGATGGAATCCATGAGTGTGTAGATGGTTTGCCTGAAATTGGTGAAATTGAAGATGATACTAAAATTGATATTCATATCGAATTTGACCGTCTGTACAAGCAAATGGTTGAGTATAAAGCCGACCACCTGTACAGTTTAAAAGCATGGGATGGCATATTCCCCGCAGAAAAACAAAAAGAACTCTATACCGAGCAAAAACGTTCTCATACAATCGTACGGAATGAAGCAAAAATAGGACGGAATGACCCTTGCACTTGCGGAAGCGGTAAAAAATACAAGAAATGCTGCGGAGTAGCATAAAGTATGGATATTGAAAAAGCCGCCGAATTTATCCGTATGGGGAAATTGGTTGCATTTCCAACAGAAACAGTTTATGGGCTTGGTGGTGATGGTTTTAATCCAGAAGCCGTGGCAAAAATTTATGCCGCAAAAGGCCGCCCAGGAGATAACCCTCTTATTTTGCATATAGCAAATGAAGGTCGTTTTAACGAATTAGCCCACAATCCACCTGAATATGCATACGCCCTTATCAAAGCTTTTTGGCCAGGACCGCTTACGCTTGTTGTACAAAAAAAGCCTCATTTGCCCCGTTGGTTAGGCGGACATCCAGACGGAGAAGCTGATACAGTGGGCATAAGAATGCCGATACATTCTATAGCACGGGCGTTAATTGAAGTATCAAATTGCTTTATAGCCGCACCCAGTGCAAATAAGGCAGGTAAACCCAGCCCCACAACGGCTGCCCATGTGCGTGAAGATTTCCCAGACCCCGAAAAAGAAAACATGATGATTCTTGAAGGGGATAGTGTGGATGTTGGGCTAGAATCTACGGTAGTTGATATCACTGGAGGTTTGCCAAGGATTTTACGCCCAGGCGCAATCACACCCCAAATGATTTATAGTGTTACAAAGCTGAATACTGAGGGCGTAGATACAAACACAGTCAACGCGCCACGGGCACCAGGCATGAAGTACCGCCACTATGCGCCACGGGCACCGTTGACACTTTTATCAGGTTCACCAGAAAATATTTGGACATATGTAATGAAACGCCACAGCGAAAACTTATCCTATATAGGTGTACTTGGTACAGAGGAACTCAGTTGTTACTTTAAGCCTGATGACGCACGGGTGAATGTCATTCAGTTTGGCAAGACTATCAAAGACTATCCAACCATTGCAAATACATTGTTTTCATCATTACGAAAGTTTGATACCCTCGGTGTGGACATGATTTTTGCTCAAGCTGTTCCTGATGTGGAGCTTGGCACAGCAATTATGGATAGGATGACAAAAGCAGCGGAAGGGCGTGTTGTAAATGTCTAAAGTGGCAAAAAAAATTGTCTTCGTATGTACTGGAAACACATGCCGTTCACCCATGGCAGAAGTTTTGGCAAAGAAAATGCTTGCAAGTGAAAATCTTGAAATCGCTGTTGTTTCCGCAGGCGTAGCGGCAGGCGTTAATCAGTCTGCAAGTAGAAATGCTATTTTAGCAATGGAAGCCGAAGGATTAGCACTTGAAATGCATCGTACACAGTTGACCACACCTGAATTATTAAAAAGCGCGACACTTATACTTACAATGACCCAAGGACATTTATCTCATGTGTTGTCAAGATGTCCTACGGCAAATGCATTCACTTTGGCTGAATATGCAGGGAATGGACAGGATGTTTCTGACCCATTCGGCGGCAATGAGGAAATTTATAAAGCCTGTGCCGCACAAATTAAGTCGCTTTTAATAAATTGCATGGATAAATTAAGGGAGGATTTTTAATGTCAGATTTAGACCAGCTTATTAAGCAAAGGCTTCATGTCAACATGCACCCATTGGTGCGTAGTAAAATGACCATGTTGCGTAACAAGGAAACAGGTCATAAACAGTTTCGTGAACTTGTAGGAGAAATTGCAGCTTTCATTTCATACGAAGCCACACAAAATGTCCCTGTCATTGAAACGACAGTTGAGACACCTATAATCACAGCCAAGGGTTGGGTTTGCGAGCAAAAATTTGGTCTTGTGCCAATTTTACGCGCAGGGCTTGGTATGGTTGAAGGTATTTCTAATTTACTCCCAACGGCTAAAATTGGGCATATTGGAATGTATCGCAACCCTGATACCCTTCAACCCGTAGAATATTTTTGTAAACTTCCTACAGAAATTGAAGAGCGTGAAATTCTGCTGTTAGACCCCATACTTGCGACAGGTCGTACGGCTGAATCCAGCATTTGTTTTTTAAAAAAAGCAGGTGCAAAAAATATTAAGTTCCTATGCTTAGTCGCCGTTCGCGAAGGTGTGGAGGAAGTGTTAAAAAATCACCCTGACATTGACATCTACACTGCCGCATATGATGAAAAATTAAATGACCATGGATATATTGTACCTGGTCTTGGTGACGCAGGGGACAGGCTTTTCGGAACCCGCTAGATATAACTTATACGCGGAAGCAGAAACTTCTACCAAAAATCATCTGAAGTTTCTGCTTCCGCGCAACCGCCAGCCGGTGCAAAAAGTGAATTTCTTTTTGCACCTTCGTATAAATATAAAAATCCACCTGTGCAGACATTGTACACAGGTGGATTTTTTTCATGTTAGAAAATTGCATTCCTAATTTGTTAAGCAGAATCCCAAAGGGATTATACTCATCTTAGCGTCTACCAAAGAAGCTATAATTACGGTTGCCCCGCATACACATTGGAGATGTTGAGGGCATCATGGGGCGTACGGGCATAGGCATTACCATTTCACCGTAGCCATCATATGGGGCGTAACCATGATGAGAACCATGTCCACAGCAATAGTCTGGCTGATGGTTTGTAAAATCATTGTGACGCACGACTTCGCGCTGACGCACTACATCATAGTAGTTATAGTCATGCTCGTGAATGACATCATAGTCATTGATAATGTCGTGCTGATGTCTTACCACATGACAGTGTGGTAAAACTTGTTGGGTCTTGCCGCAATCGAACTGACGATGGGCTATTGGTACGTGAGGCTCTCCGCATGGGCGGTCACATCTTGATTCGCAATGCATTTTCAAATCCTCCTTGTAGTGGATAGTGCTTGATTACATAGTATGCTGGACAAGAATTTATGTGATAACTTGCCCTAAGCTCATTGTCATGGTAAAATTTCTCGGAATAAATCCATGCAAAGGGTGATTTTTAATATGACCGCAATACAAATATTGAAAGGGGAATGCTAAATATGTTTGAGAGAGCAAGTGGGGTGCTGGTGCATCCGACATCTTTTCCATCCCGTTATGGAATGGGTGATTTAGGTGCAGGGGCGTATGCATTTATAAATTTTTTGAAAGCTGCCAAACAGAGTCTATGGCAAGTATTACCCCTTGGACCAACTGGTTATGGTGATTCACCATATCAAAGTTTTTCGTCATTTGCAGGTAATCACTATCTCATAAGTCCTGATATCTTAAAAGAACAAGGTTGGCTTACCAATGATGATTTACTTGACATACCACAATTTGACCCTCGTGTTGTAGATTTTGGGCCAGTTATCACTTATAAAATGAGTTTGTTAAAAAAAGCGTATGCGCATTTTAAATTGAAAGCCACAACAGCACAAAAAACACATTTTACGAAATTTTGCAAAGCCAATAAAGATTGGCTGGATGATTACGCGCTCTTTGTGGCAATCAAAGGACATTTTATTGAAGCACGTAAAAATGATATGGAATGTCCTCTTGAAAACAAAGATTATTATTATGGAGCGGTATGGAATAGCTGGCCCGAAGCTTTGGCAAAACGCGAACCTAAAGCCTTGGCAGAAATAGCGGCAAGACTTTCTGATGAAATAGACTTTTGCAAATTTCTACAGTGCGAATTTTTCCGCCAATGGGACACGCTTAAAGCCTATGCCAATAAAGCAAAAATTCAAATTATTGGAGATATTCCTATATTTGTTGCAGGTGATTCTGCTGATGTTTGGGCATCACCTGAACTCTACCAACTAGACAAGAATAATAATCCCACAGCTGTTGCTGGTGTTCCGCCAGATTATTTTAGCGAAACGGGACAGCTTTGGGGGAATCCACTCTATGATTGGAACGCCCACAAAAAAACCGACTTCGCATGGTGGTGCAAGCGAATATCGGCTGTATTATCCATGGTGGATATTGTGCGAATAGACCACTTCCGTGGATTTGAAGATTATTGGGCAGTGCCTTCTGGTGAAGAAACCGCAGTGAATGGCAAATGGAAAAAAGGTCCTGGAAAAGCATTCTTTACTGCCCTTAAAAAGCAACTTGGCAGCTTGCCAATCATTGCAGAAGACTTGGGTATTATCACAGAAAAAGTTACTGCGCTTCGTTTAAGCCAAAACCTTCCTGGTATGCGGGTGCTTCAATTTGCATTTGATGCAAACGAACACTCACCTCATATCCCTCACTGCTATGAAGATAGCTTAACTGTTGTATATTCTGGTACTCATGACAATAATACCACACGGGGCTGGTATGACAGCGCAAGCGATACAGAACGCGACCATCTTCGTCGTTATCTCAATGTCAGTGGTGATGATGTGCATTGGGATTTAATTCGTCTTGCATTTTCTACCACTGCCGTTTTCGCCATTGTGCCTATTCAAGACATTATGGGACTTGGAGAAAATGACCGCATGAACTCCCCCGGCATTGCCAGTGGCTGGTGGAAATTCCGCTATACACAAGACATGCTTTTACCCGATTATGCGGAAAGATTGGCTTATTTATCTGATTTATTTGATAGAAGCTCTTTTCCAATACTGTCCAATAAATAACAATTGAGTCATAAAAACAGTGGTTTATTCGTGTGGTAATTAGATTTTTGCGCTGTAATTACCACACGAAATATCTCACTATATTTTTACTATGAAAATCAATCAAACGACGCTGTTACTGCTCGGGTCTAAGCACTAGTACATACCCATTTGGTATATTTAGGCTTGTTTCATAAAGACCGCCTTCTATCCACAGGTCAATATTATTATGATAAAAAGGGCTTCTCGGATGACCGCTATTGCCTGGGGCTACAATCATGTGAGATGTATTTGTATCACCTAAATCAATGACAAATCGCCAGCCTGCGCCATTGGTTGTTAGCCCGTCTCGGGCAAAAGCTGCTTGATTTACAGTTACACCGCTGCCCGGTGTAGCTATTCTGTCCCGTGGGTTAAATAGAATATGAAGGGGTGATACGTTACTTAAAGGATGACGAAATGCCACCTGATGAAAATTTCCCCATTCCCAATGGTTCATATTACGCCCAAGCATGGATTCTAACTCTACAAGAGTGTTTTCAAGAGTCGCTTCTAGTACATGTTCCATACCGCCGTTTTCTTCTATCCAAATAACATGTTCACCATTTAGGTTGCGTCTAAACAGTTCGTTAACAAAACTGGCGCGTCTGCGAAACAAAGGCCACATATCTTCTGAAATTGCCTCTTGGAATAAATAAGATTGAATTTCACGCATCCAAGTATTGAAAATCGTCGCACCAGTTCTATCTACTTCATCAAAGTAATCCCAAGTACTTAAATGGTTGATTGCCTCTTCAGCACGGGCAGAAAGCACTCGTCTCTCCAACACAGAAAGCATTGCTTGTAAAAACTCTACGGCTTCTAAATTTTTATTGTCTATTTGAATTGCAATCATATCTTCTACTGTTAAATTTTCACGTCCATACAAAAGCTCAATAATTCGCATTTGACGATAAGGCTGTGCCCATTGATTAGTGATGAAAAATGGATAATCGTCACCAACTACCTTATTATTGGCGCTTGCTATAAAACCATCTACAGGATTAACGACTGTGGGCATCTGCTCATAAGGTATAAAACCTACCCAGCCATAATCATCTATCCAGCCCGGAACAGGTGTATATGGAATCCGCCCGTTTGCACGAATTGGAATTTGCCCTATCACCTTAAAGGCGATAGTACCATCCATTGCTGCAAACACGAAATTTTGAGCGGGTGCGATTAAAGCCGCCCCTGCGACACTAAATTCTTCCCAGTTCCTTGCACGGTTAAAACCTAAAATGGCATCCAACTCTGCCGTTGGGGCATGTGCTGTCCAACGAAGTGAAAGTGCATAACCCGCCTCGTTAAAATTCGCAAGTTCACTGATAATAGGCCCATTTCTAGTAATAACTACTTCGAAATCAATAGGGTCTGCACCATCAACATAAATCCGTTTCTGCAATACTGTAGCATCCAGCCATTCTCCATCGAATAAGAACTGATGGGGATTCTCTGGGTTTCGCCGCTCGATAAATAAATCTTGTACATCAGGCCCTGTGTTCGTAACACCCCATGCAATATACGGGTTATGCCCAAGAACAATACCAGGAACTCCAGCAATAGAAACACCATTAACATGAAATCTGCCACCTCGTAAGTGGTTGTGATACCAAATTGATGGCGTACCCAGTGCTAAGTGAGGGTCATCTGAAAGCATTGGCATACCAGACGCAGTCATGCTGCCATCTAGCACCCAATTGTTGCTACCATTATGTTCATCAGGTAACATAATATATCTAAACAAACTTGATAAGTTTAAATCTGTCGGATTTATCACATAAGGCGCACCATCAGGATAACTTGGGAAAAGCTCAAACGCTTGGGCTTCCTCAAAATTTTGCAACAAATACCCACGAAAAGCCTGCCCTTCCCAATGTCCTGCAAGGTCGTAAGCCTTGAATTTCGCAAAGGTTAAACTATCATAAACTGTCCATGGCTCTGGCTGATAACCCAGTATATGAAATTCGACGGGGAGATTATTATTTGCAATGGCTTGTTCAATAAATGCATTCACCCCTGCAGCGTACCAGGTTAGAATTTCAATTGTTTCATCGGACTGCACTGCAAAAGATGCTTCAGCATAATGTTTCAATAATAATGTGTGAAAATACATATCCTGACTGACAGCCATCGCTCCGAATACTTCAGAGAGCCTTCCGCTGGCCTGCCTACGTCCTAAATCCATTTGAAATAATCTATCTTGTGCATGAATAAAACCCTGTGCCATAAATAGGTCTTGCTCATTTACCGCAGCAATATGAGCCACGCCAAATTCATCACGGGTTACTGTAACAGCTTCTATAAGACCAGCTAATTGTAATTCACCTGTAATTTGAGGTAGACCACGGTGTATAAAATGGTTTAAGAAAAGCCATCCAGCTAAAGCTACGGCAAAAATAATAATAAGTACACCAATGACTATTTTTTTAATGATTCCTTTTTTCTTTTTCATATGCCATCCTCTTTGTCTTTTTTCCATAATGATGTCTGTCAAACGCTCTAAACGTGCTTAAAATCTATTATATCTTTTTCTATGCTCCTATTCTCAACACCGTTTTTTATTATTAACACTTTCAACTCCTTTCCATCTCAAATATACAGACGGCTTTTTTATTTGATTGGTTGCAATATTTGAGAAAGTTATTTAAGATGAGTGAACGCAACACGCATAATGAAAAGGTTGGTGTAATCCATGATTATTTCCGCATATATAAACGAGTCCATTTTTACTGGACTTAGAGACGGCGATGCAGAACGGCTTACTCACGTTAATTTCGCCTTTGCATTAGTAAAGGACGGAAAAGGCAGTATAGACCATTGGAGAAACAAGGAAATGATTTACAACTTCATACGCAACAAAGGACATCTAAAAGTAGTACTTAGTGTTGGAGGCTGGGGAGCTGGGGGATTTTCTCCCGCAGTTGCAACTGTAGAAGGACGTGAGCTGCTGGCTCAATCCCTTGTAGATATTGCGCTGAACTATGGATTTGATGGCATTGATATGGACTGGGAATACCCAGGAGACGATATTGCAGGGATAGAAGCATCCCCAAGTGATAGAGCGAACTATACAATGCTTATTGAGCTTATTCGGCAAAAACTCGGCAAGGATAAAATTCTATCTATGGCAGCTGGTGGAACACAAAAATGTATAGATAACCTTGAAATTGATAAATTGATGAAGTTTATGGATTTTATCAATCTAATGACCTATGACTTATGCCCTTGGGATAAAGTGAGTCATCATACTGCTCTATTTCCTACTGAAGCGTGTAAAATGACTGGGCATAGTGTTGCTAAACTTTATGAAAATGCTGGCGTTGCGCGTTCCCAGATTATATTGGGTGCGGCTTTTTACGCCAGAGTATACAAAAATGTAGATGGAATAGGCTCTAAAGTAAACAGCGCACCTGACTTTATAGATGGCGGATACCCTAATACACTAAAACGCATAGAAATAAGCGGCTTAAAATATGACAACAAAGCCGAAGCCGCCTATGCATATGACCCAACAACACGAGAATTTATTTCATTTGACAACCCACGTTCTCTCACTGCAAAAATGAAATATGTAAAGGACAATGGGCTTGGAGGTATAATGTTTTGGGAATATTCCCATGATGATGATAAAAGTACGCTTTTAAAATCCATAACAAAATAATTATCTGATAGAAACTTTTTTCCAAAACCACCAAATAAATAATAATGCAATAGCCACTAGCCCCAAAGACATTACTGCGACAGTAAAAGCTTCTGTATCAGACAGGTCATTGGGGTTTTGTTGTAAAAAAATTTCTATTACTTCATCATATGCTTCGATATATGTTTCAATTTCATCATCATATGCTTCAATGTAAACAGGCTCATATATTTCCTCTTCTGCTTCTGGCTGATATGCCTCTGCTTCTGCTATTGCTCTTTCCTGCATTATTTCATAGGCATGGTCAATTAGTGCGGCAGTATCTGCAAAAGTATATCGCCAGTGAGGTGCGAATAATGTGGCTATAATAAAAGTATAATCGCCGCGCTGGGCATAAGTAACAAGGGTGTGCTGGGCAGCATTAGTGAAGCCAGTTTTGCCGCCGATTACATATTCATTAAACTCGTCCTCTGCTGGACGAATCATACGGTTTGTATTGCGAATCGTCCGTCCATCTGGACTAAATGCTGTTGGTGCAATATTAAAATATGCTGTGGATATAATGTCTACAAATATAGGATGTCTAATGGCTTCGCGCATAATCAGCGAAATATCATACGCCGTTGTAAATTGCCCATGACCAGGAAGCCCGCAGGGGTTTACAAAATTTGTGTGATATGCGCCAAGTTCAACTGCACGGCGATTCATAAGCGCAACAAAATCTGGCACACTACCAGAAACAAGTTCTGCCAAAGCACGTGACACTTCATTGCCCGACGGCAACATATTTCCATATAAACCTTCAAGCACAGTAATGGTTTCACCTTCAACCACCCACATCCGTGATGCATAATAGGGAATGTCAATGGCATGAGCCGAAAATGTTAATGGTGCAGATAAATCTTCAATATGTTCAAGTACAAGCAACGATGTCATCACTTTTGTAATACTCGCAGGATAACGTGGTGTAAAACCATCACGTTCATATAGGATTTCTCCAGTTATTGCATCCATAACAAGTGCTGATGCGGCAATGTACCAAATCTCATCGCCATTATCTTCATCATAATAAGAGTAGTCCCCCAAAACAGGAACTACCCCTATGATAATGATAAATACCAGTGTTAATAATAATTTCTTCAACGAAATACCGCCTTATGGTTTGCTTGTAAAGTGGAAAGTTTCAATTTTTACACCAGGTACAAGCGCACCGCCTACAAGTTCACGTTCGCTGGATATGGCTGTAATATTACAAAAGGCATCCAACATACTTTCTGTAAAACGTACAGTTGCCATTGGCTTTGTTATTTTACCGTCTTCAATGAGAAATGTACCATTTCGTGTCAAGCCAGTCAGTTGCAAATTGCGCGGGTTTACAAAATTTGTGTAATGAAACTCATTGATATATATGCCCTTTTTAGTGGAAGATATGATTTCATCCATAGACTTATTGCCCGCTTCAATCACAAGATTTTCAGCATATCCACCTTCGCCACTGCCTACAGAATGACCAGTTGAAGGCACTTTATGCCTTGCTGCCGTTACATTATCGTACAGATAAGATGAAACAACACCCTTGTCAATAAGCGTAACTGGTTTACGTGGGTTTGCGTCAATGTCAAAAAACCATGGACGTAGTTCTGGATGACCGACTTCGTCTCGAATAGTTAAATTTTCACCAAAAACTTTTTGCCCAAGCTTACCTTTTGCAAAGCTTGCGCCATCATCAACGGCTTTGGCACTCATCATCCAGCATACAAAGTTAATAAGGTCTGCAAAAGCGACCGGTGAAAGCACGACTGTATGCGCACCAAGTTCTGGACTGACAGCATTTCGTGCAGCTTTTGACGTGGATTGTGCCTTTTTAAAGCAACCTAGAATATCTGGTACAGAAGTATAAGAAATACACTCACCTGCACCGGCTGAACCATCTTCATGAGTGACTACGATGTTAAAAGTCACACAATCATAAGCGGTGTAGCGGAAACATCCCTTGCTATTACCAATGGCAATCACTTGACGATTAAAATTTAATGCACCAGCCGCAGTGAATCCAGACTCTATCACTGCCATGCCGTCTTTGATAAATTTTGCACGCGACTCCGTACCAAAGGCGTTGAATAAAATATCCCCATTTTGACTTTCTTGCACTGGCTCATCTGGAAATGGGAACGCTTCAAATTCACCGTCAGGGACGAATTGCAAAAGATTTTCTGCATCTTGTACTAACTTTTTCAAGCCCTCGTCTGTCAGCACATTTGTAGAGCATGAAGCAGATTTCTTGCCGTCATATACTCTAAGTGACAAAGAAGTGCCAGAAATAGAGACGTTTTGGCTTATTTCAGAATTTGCAAAGCGTGTGGTGTTTTGTTCACTATCAGAAAGCCACGCCATGGCATAATAATTCACATGCGCCATTGTTTTTTCAATAATGTTGCGTGCCGCTTCTTTATTCAACATGGTCAACACCTACTTTCACTTTTCTAAATCTTGTGGGCGATGAACCATGGCTTACGCGCATAATTTGCATAGGTTGCCCTTTGCCGCAGTTTGGTGTGCCAATAATCTCCCAAAAATCCTTGTTTGCAGTACCATCACAACTGGCCCAAAAATCTGTAGTTTTTCCCGCATAAATTGGGTTTTTAAATACACGTCCTGTCAGTTTTCCGTCCTTTACTTCTCGTGCAATTTCACAGGCAAATTGGAAGTTGACACGCAAATCATCAATACTCCAACTCTTATTTTGGTCGAAAACAAAACCATATTCGATACCAGCAATAAGCGTATCCAGTGTAAAATCTCCAGGCAATAAATTGATATTTGTCATACGGACAATAGGCAGATTTCGCCAGCCATCAGAAAGCCCGCCGCCGCTTGAATTTTGTCCGATTTTTGATGCGTTGTCACGTGATGTTTGAAGCCCCACGAATTTTCCCTTATCAATGAGTGTAACATTTTGCCCTGCTACACCTTCATCATCATAGGCAAAGGTTCCCAGACCCAATGGACATGTTGCATCTGCAACAATCGTCACATGTTCTGAACCATAGGTTAAGGGCTTCGTTGTAAGGTTTTCTGTTTCTACAAAAGAACGCCCTGCAAATGCAGCTTCGCTTCCAAGAATACGGTCGAGTTCTGTTGGGTGTCCCACACTTTCATGAATTTGCAAGAACATTTGACGCGGCATAAGAATCACATCAAATTCACCACTTGGGCAATCTTCTGCATGAAGAAGCGCTACTGCTTCTTTACCCAATGTTGCGGCAAGCTTTATAAGATTCATATTTAAAATGGTTTCATATCCTGCACGCTTTAAATCAGTAAAACTACGCTCTTGAGTGTCTGTGTCGGAAATGGCTGTGGCTTCCAACACCGCGCCTGATTGACAGAATTTTTGGTCAATATATGAACCGTCTGTATCTGCAAAAATCACATCATCTTTGCGAAACATAAGACTTGACAGGGTGCGTGTCACACCTTCTGTCCCACGCATATTTTTGTCGCACTCCATAAGTAGTGCAAGTTTTTCTGCAAAAGGAATAGCAAAAGGGTCTTTCACCACAGGTGTTTCATGTGTGGCTTGCACCGCTTCTTTTTTGTCTAATTGCACCTTTTCTTTTAAAAGCGTTAAACTTGTACGGGCTATTTCATAGGCTTTTTTTACTGTTTCATTCATTTGCGTCATATCACTTGACGCGGCAAAACCCATTGCACCATCTACATATACACGCACACCGTAACCTTGACTGCGACTGTTTGATGTCTCTGTAAGTTGTGAATTTTCAACGCTAATATCTTCTTTTAAAATATCCTTATACCGAATATCAGCATAATCAACATCAAGAGATTTTGCATAATCCATAGCGGACTGAATCAAATCCTTCATGTTGCACCTCCATCTCAATGTGGTTTAATATATTTTCCTTTGCACAGCACATTTTATCGTTGAACGCGCCCGCTACCATCTCCGCCTAGTAGGTTTGTCACTTCTGCTACGCTAACTAAGTTAAAATCACCTTCGATGGTATGTTTTAGACATGATGCAGCCACTGCAAATTCTAAAGCACCTTGTAAGTCTTTTCCAGAAAGAAATCCATAAATTAACCCACCGCCAAAACTGTCACCACCGCCAACACGGTCAACAATGTTTTTAATTTCATATTTACGGGAGAAAATTGCATCTTTTCCGTCATAAAGCATAGCAGACCAGTCATTGTGATTGGCTGAGTGAGATTCTCTTAATGTAATCGCCACATGCTTAAAGCCGAATTTTTCTACTAATTGACGTGCTACAGACTTATATCCGTCATGATTAAGATGTCCGCTAGTCACGTCTGTTCCATCAGAAGTAATGCCGAAAACATCGGAAGCGTCTTCTTCATTGGCAATGCATAGGTTTACATATGGCATAAGTTTTGACATGGTTTCCTTAGCTTCTGCCTTTGTCCATAAGTTTTTGCGATAGTTAAGGTCGCAACTTGTAGTGATACCTTTATCTTTACAGGCTTTTAGTGCATCTAAGCAAATGTCTGCGACTGTCTGCCCAAGTGCAGGGGTGATACCTGTAAAGTGAAACCAATCTACGCCATCAAGAATCGCATTCCAGTCAAAATCTTCTGGTTTAGCCATGGCAATTGCAGAGTTTGCACGGTCATACACCACTTTTGAGGGACGTTGATTAGAGCCTTTTTCTAAAAAATAAATGCCTACGCGGTCGCCGCCACGCACAATTTTGTTTGTATCAACACCATAGCGGCGTAGAGAATTGACTGCACTTTGACCCATTTCATGTTTTGGCAATTTTGTTACAAATGCCGCATCAAAACCATAGTTTGATAAGGATACAGCCACATTAGCCTCACCGCCGCCATACGTTGCGCCAAGGGTATTGCATTGTGTAAATCTTTCATACCCCGGAGGGGCTAGACGCAACATGATTTCGCCAAATGTTACGATTTTCTTCATAGCAAAAACAGCTCCTTTAAGATATAGTTGCATATATTTAACCACTATCAAAGAAAACAAGCAACATAAATTTGACATTTTCTTAGAAAGATGATAATATTCTCTTGGACATCCAAGGTGGTGTCTTTTTAATGTCAAGGAAATTGACTTATGATTTCTTGGCGTTTTAAGATGTAGCACAAACGCACTTTGCGCGTTTTGCATTGAAGAGAGGGAATAAAGATGCGTGCAAAAATTACCCTAGCTTGCACAGATTGCAAGCAACGCAACTACAACACCACAAAAGAAAAGAAAAACCATCCAGACCGTATGGAAACGAAGAAATACTGCCGTTTCTGCAACAAGCACACTGCGCACCGGGAAACGAAGTAAGGAGATTTCTAAATTATGGATGAGAAAAAAACAAAAAAAGCCGATGAGGGCAACAGCAATGCCCTAAAAAGGCTGTTCCAAACCTATCGTGCAGAGTTTAAGAAAATCGTGTGGCCTTCGCGGGAGACACTTATCAAACACACTGTTACGGTAGTAGCTATTTCGCTGATTTTTGGGGCGTATATCGCACTAACTGATGGCGCGTTTGGTGTACTTTTTGGCTGGTTTGTCAGCCTAGTTTACTAGGAGGCATTATGCCAGAGGAATCCAGATGGTATGTTGTTCATACCTATTCAGGTTATGAGAACAAGGTTAAAGCCAACATCGAAAAAATCATTGAAAACCGTGGAATGCATGATGTTTTTGAGCAGGTGGTTGTTCCTATTCAAGATGTCATTGAAGTTAAAAATGGGCAGAAAAAATCTGTTCAGCGCAAAGTTTACCCAGGTTATGTTCTAATTAAAATGATTTTAACAGATGATACTTGGTTTATTGTGCGTAATACCCGCGGTGTAACAAGCTTTGTAGGGCCAGCGTCCAAACCTGTACCCCTTACCGACGAAGAAATTGTGGGCATGGGTATTGAAGTGCCAGACTTTGAACTTGATATTGACATTGGCGAACTTGTAAGAATCACCAATGGTCCATTTGAAGGTTCTGTTGGAAATGTAAAAGACATTAACCATCAAAAGAAAACTGTCTCCATCGCTTTGAGTGTTTTCGGACGTGAAACTCAAGTGGAAGTGGACTATCATGTGCTTCAACGTATGTAAGCACTAACCCTTTAAAAACGCCGCCAAAAGCGGCATTGAATCATGTGGGAGGATTTTATAATCCGTAAACACCACCTAGGAGGAAAGTAAATGGCAAAGAAAATCACGGCCTATGTAAAATTGCAGATTGAGGCCGGAAAAGCGACTCCAGCCCCACCGGTTGGGCCAGCACTTGGTCAGCACGGGCTGAATATGATGGGATTCTGTAAAGAATTCAATGAGCGTACAAAAAATGAAGCAGGTATGATTATTCCTGTAGTGGTTACTGTTTATCAAGATAAAAGTTTTTCTTTTATCACAAAAACGCCGCCAGCTGCTGTGCTTCTAAAAAAAGCTTGCAAGTTGGATAAAGCCGCAGGCGCACCAGGGCCAGGTGTAAAAGTAGCAACTATTTCTAAAGCAGAAGTACAAAAAATTGCAGAACTTAAAATGACCGACCTCAACGCCGCCGACGTTGACGCGGCAATGCGCATGATAGCTGGAACAGCTAGAAGCATGGGCATTGTCGTGCAAGAGTAGGAGGGCTAAAATATGAAACGTGGAAAAAAATATATAGAAGCCGCTAAACTAATAGAGGCTCAAAATTTATATGATGTAAATGAAGCCATTGAGCTTGTACAAAAAACAAGTATTACAAAGTTTGATTCTATGGTTGAGGCACACATTCGCTTAGGTGTAGATTCTCGTCATGCAGACCAACAGGTTCGGGGTGCGGTAGTACTTCCTCATGGTACAGGGCGCGCAGTACGTGTACTTGTCTTTGCCAAAGGCGACAAGGCAACCGAAGCTGAAAAAGCTGGTGCAGATTTTGTTGGTGCCGAAGAACTCGTAGCGAAAATCCAAGGCGAAAACTGGTTTGAATTTGACGTAGTTGTTGCAACACCAGACATGATGGCGGTTGTTGGGCGCATTGGTAAAGTGCTAGGGCCAAAAGGTCTTATGCCAAACCCTAAAGCGGGTACTGTAACTGCTGATGTAACCAAAGCCATTACTGATATCAAAGCAGGTAAAATTGAATACCGCCTAGACAAAGGTAATATCATGCACTTGCCAATTGGGAAAGTCTCCTTCGGTACAGAAAAACTAACCGAAAACTTCCAAACGCTTATGACAGCTGTAATAAAAGCAAAACCTTCTGCCGCAAAAGGAACTTACCTAAAAAGTGTTACCCTAGCCAGCACCATGGGCCCAGGTGTAAAAGTAAATCCATTGCGTGTCAGCGAATAATTAGTGCATAACCTCCAAGAATCCAAGCGATTTTTGGAGGTTTGTTATAAGGAGGTATTTATTGTATGGCTATTTTTTACGAGCAAGAATCACGTACGTTTAGCGAATATTTACTCGTCCCAGGATATTCTTCTGCCGAATGCGTTTCAGCAAATGTTTCACTTGAAACACCTCTAGTCAAATTTACACGTGGCAATAAGCCTGTACTTCATTTGAAAATTCCGTTGGTTTCAGCAATTATGCAATCAGTATCTGATGATAAGATGTCTATTGCCCTTGCGAAAGAAGGCGGAATTTCTTTTATTTATGCATCTCAATCTATCGAAAGCCAAGGGACAATGGTGCGTAAGGTTAAAAATCATAAAGCGGGATTTGTAGTAAGTACATCAAATGTTCACCCTGACCAAACCTTAGCAGATATTCTTGCCCTGAAAGCAAAGACAGGTCATTCTACTGTGGCAGTCACAGCAGATGGGACAGAAAATGGAAAGTTTCTTGGCATAGTCACAGGTAAAGACTATCGTGTAACCCGAATGGAAACGACTACACTGGTGTCATCATTTATGGTGCCTTTAGAAAAACTTGTTTGCGCACAAGAAGGCGCAACACTTAGCCAATGTAATGATATCCTCTGGGATAATAAATTAAATGCTTTGCCTGTAGTAAGCAAAGACGGGCGATTAGCTGCTTTTGTTTTCCGCAAAGACTATTCTTCCAGAAAAGAAAACAAGCTTGCCCTTTTTGATGATGCAAAACGCTATCTCGTAGGCGCAGGTATCAATACGCATGATTATGAAGAACGCATCCCTGCATTAGTGGAAGCAGGCGCAGATATACTATGTATTGATTCGTCAGAAGGTTTTACCGAATGGCAGAAACGTGTACTGGACTTTGTGCGTAAAAACTATGGTGATACAGTTAAAATTGGCGCAGGCAATGTGGTGTGTGCTGAAGGCTTCCGTTTCCTTGCAGAAAATGGTGCGGATTTTATTAAAATAGGCATTGGTGGCGGAGCTATCTGTATCACCCGCGAAGCCAAAGGTATTGGACGTGGACAAGCCACTGCCGTACAAGAAGTAGCCAAAGCCCGCAATGCATATTTCCAAGAAACGGGCATATACATCCCCCTTTGCTCTGATGGCGGCATTGTGCAAGACTATCATATAACCCTTGCCCTTGCTATGGGTGCAGATTTCTGTATGCAAGGCAGATACTTTGCCCGTTTTGATGAAAGCCCCACAAACCGTGTTATGATTGGCGGCAATTACATGAAAGAATATTGGGGTGAAGGCACAGAACGCGCCCGCAATTGGCAGCGTTATGAGGGTACAGGAGGATTGCCTTTTGAGGAAGGCGTAGACGCATATGTCCCCTATGCAGGAAGCTTACGTGATAATTTAGCCATCACTTTAAACAAAATCAAAGCCAGCATGTGTAATTGTGGTGCGCTTTCAATTCCTGAATTTCAAAACAAAGCCCGTTTAACCCGCGTATCACAGTCTAGCCTCATAGAGGGCGGCGCACATGATGTTCAACTAAAGGATACACAGAGGACGTAATAATATGTATGATAATGCTTACTATATGTCAAAGGCTTTAGAAGAAGCCCGTAAAGCCTTTGACAATAATGAAGTACCCATTGGATGTATCATTGTACATGATGGGCAAATTATAGGACGCGCTGCCAATGAAAGGGTGGCGCGTAAAAATGTTTTATATCACGCAGAAATGATAGCCATAAATCAAGCTTGCGAAGCCATAGGTGATTGGCGATTAGAAAACTGCCACCTTTATGTTACATTAGAACCATGTCCCATGTGTGCAGGTGCAATTGTGCAAGCCCGAATACCTATCGTTGTTTATGGCGCAAAAAGTACAAAAGCTGGTTGTGCCGGTTCAATTTTAGATATACTCAATGAACCAAAATTTAACCATCGTGTCAAAGTTATTCAAGGTGTATGTGAAGAAGAATGTTCTGGGCTAATGTCCAAATTTTTTAAGCAGTTTAGAGGCCAATCATCATAAAATGTTTGGTGTATTTTTAAATGAATCCTAAAAAAATAATAAACCTAAATACCAAGCCAATATATGTTCTCCATATAGTATAGCTAAAAGAACACCAATACATAATGCCGGCCCAAAAACCATATGTTCTCCCTTTTTACGTTTGTGGGTCACGATAAGATAAATTGCCCAGCCGCCACCAAGTAATATTGCTATAAAAAATGCCAGCAATGCATTTTGCCAGCCAAGTAAAAATCCACAAACTGCCATAAGTTTAATATCGCCACCACCAAATGCCCTGTCTATAATCATCGTAACAATGAGCATAGGAAAACTAACCACAAAAAATCCTAATCCACGAGAAGCAAGCCCAATGTCAGACCAAATCCAAATAGCAGCTATTGCCAATGGGACAAGCATCATGTTAAGCCCATTAGGAATTTCCATAGTGCTTAAATCAATCAGTGAAATAGCCAATAAAATCATAACTACAGCAAGAGTTAAAAGCGTCATCATTGCAAATCCAAAGACAATAAATACCAACGCAAAAACAAAGCCAGTAATAATCTCTATAAGTACATAACGCAGTGAGATTCTAACCTTACATGCCCTACACTTGCCAAATAGTATAAACCAGCTAATCACAGGAATAAGGTCATGCCAAATAAGCGTACACCCACAAGCCATACAGCAAGACCTACCTGTTAAAAACCCCTCCTCTTTAGAACGCCGCAAAGCAACTACATTTAAAAAACTACCCACACTTGCCCCAAGCATAGTTAAGACAATTATCATTATCATGGTTAGTGCATTCATATATTTCACCTTTAATATCTATGTAAAACTACCCAACACCGCAAGGGCAAAATGCCCATTGCAGTGTTTTCAAACAATCTTAATATAATCCCACATAGTCTGTAATATCCTGGTATTATCTTCCATTGCACTGGTGCGATTTTGAAACTCTTGATATGCACTTGGAAATGAGGACATGCTTTTTTTAAATCTTTCCTGTATGGCAAAAAATCCACCTTGAAAAAACTCAGTTTTTTTATAGATTGGTTTTGTTAGTGTGCCATTTTTAAATTGTTCAGCTATTGGATACATACAATCTCCCTGGGATATTACACCATTCGTAAATTTTTAATAAGCACAGACACTGTACCGTCTGAATGGGTTGTAAATTCTATTGAATCATCTTCTACAGCCAGTTCAGCAGGAAAACGAATTTCTACACCATTTTCGCCTTTTATACGATGGGTAGAAAATTGTTGTTTAACCACACGTTGTCCAAGGGGAAGGTCTGCCTGTACGCCAGCATCTCGTAAGGTGCTTATGTACTGGCTTTTATGGGCTTCTTGTCCTTCAAATGCTTGGGCAGCTACATTATCCATAGAAATAAAACCTTCTTCGGCATCAGCTTCAACCAGCATCGCAGTTTTTATTTTTGCAGAAACAACCGGGTCACGGGCAAAGTATTCATCCACAAACTCTGTTGTTATTTCATTGATTAAAACCGCTTGTTCCTTTTTTGAAGGTGAGGTTTCACACTCAAGGAAATGTTCGGAAAAGTAAAGTACACTATTGCCGTCAATTGTCGCAGGCTTTTCTATTAAGCTTATGGGCATTTGCGCCCCTTCTAAACCAATCAGAGCGGCATATTCTACTTTTCCTGAACTAAATGGAAGTGCATTGCAGGTGGTCAGTTGATTATCTGAATCTTTTGTTTTGTGTGCATATACTTCCTGATAGTTTAACAAAAGCACGGCAATATATTCACCGCTTTTGTGGCTTACCCTTGCAATCAACATATCGCATGGCGGAATTTGGGTAAAACGGTTCATCAGCGTGTCCATCTTTTGAGCAAACGCCAATGTAGTTTCTTTAAAATATTTATTACCTGCTTGATATGCGCCAAGATGACCGTACAGCTCAACCTCTGGATTAAAGTGAGCTGTACGTACGGCAGGATTGTTGATAAGTTTTTTTACATGTTTTTGTATAAATGCTTCGCATATTTCGCTATCAATATCCAGTTCCACCTCAGAAAAAACCGATGGACGACCATCATTGCGAAGAATATGAAGAATTGCATTTTTTATTTTTAAGGACATTTTACTGTATTTCCTTTCAGCCTTTTACAGCCTGTAATATATTAGTTTCCTTTCGGACGTTCTTTGCCACCTATATACACTAGCGCAATTGTGCCTGGGCCTGTATGCGCACCAATGACTGGACCAATTTCATTGATTACAAAATCTTTTATACCAAATTTTTCTGCAACCATGGTTTTAAGTTGCTCTGCAAATTCAGGTACATCACTATGTGCTATGAAAATGGGTTGGTCTTTGGGATTCAAACCTATTTCAGTCATATTATCTAAAAAGTACGCCAATGCTTTATTACGTCCACGTACCTTATGGATAGGCGCAAGTTTCCCGTCAGAAAGTATAGTAAGAATGGGTTTGACACTTAGCATTGTTCCAATAAAGGCAGACGCACCAGAAACACGCCCGCCCCGACGTAAATGATGTAAGTCATCAGCCATGACCCAATGCTGAACACGTGGGATAATTTCATTCATATACGCAGCATTTTCTTCAAGAGACTTGCCTTCGGCGCGTGCTTTTGAAGCATATTGTGCCAAAAGCCCCTGCCCCAGTGATGCAGACTTGGTGTCTATTGTAATGACTTTACGATCTGGGTAAGCTTCGGCAGCTTCACGGGCAGCAAGTACACTTTGGTCATAGCTTTTGCTTAGTGCAGAAGAAAGGCACATATATAGAACATCTTTGCCTTCTTTCAAAAATGGTTCCCATGATTCCATATAGCGGTGAATTGTGACTTGTGTTGTAGATGCTGTTTTACCTGCACGTAATGCATTGTAAAAATCTTTCACAGATAAATCACGATAATCTAAGTGATTGTAATATTCTTTGCCATCCATTGTGAAAATATATGGGATAACTTCAATCCCCAATGCTTCCGCTTTGGCGGGAGGCAAGTCAGTTGTTGAATCTACTACGATTACATAATTTGCGTTCATATATATTTCTCCCTTCGTGACACTAAGAAAATGTCAGTTAAGAAAACTATAAACAAAATTGAGCCATATGTAAAGATGTTAAATATAAAAATTTTGCTTAAAAAGTTTGCATTCTTTCGTAATGTTTTGGTAATATTAGACTGATTCATAAAAAAGGAGGTTTTAGCGTTGTTAGACAAGCAATTAGTGTACGATGTTTTAACAGCCGCGCTGTCTACTGGCGGCGACTTGGCTGAGATTTTTGTAGAAAATACCACTAAAGACATGATTGAGATGACCAATGGACAAGTGGACAAGGCAACTTGGGGTATTGATTATGGACTTGGACTGCGCATTATTCAAGGCACAGGCGCGGTTTATGCTTTTACTAATAATACATCTCGTGAAAGCCTATTAAAACTGGCAAAAGAATCTGCACAAGCAGTAAAAGCTGGAGCAAAAGAACAAGGCTCACTAAAAAGTGTAATCACACTTGACCGAAGTGAGCGTTTAAAATTTGCAGACAAGGTAATTACACCCCCTGAAAAAGTCGGCAAAAAAGCAATTGTCGAGCAGCTTAGAATAGCATCAGATGCGGCATATGCATTTGACCCTCTTGTGACACAAACATCCAACACATATTCTCATGTTGCACAAAATATGTTTGTTGCCAATTCCAATGGGGTTTGGGCTGAAGATTCACGTGTGCGCACACGTATTTTCATAGAAACGGTTGCGTCAGAAGGTAATGAGAAGCAAACAGGATATTTTGCACCTGGCGCAAAGGGTGGATTTGAGTTTATTGAAAGTTTAGACATGTCCGAACTTGGTAGAAATTCAGCAAAAATTGCCACGACTATGATAAAGGCTGACTTTGCCCCCGGCGGACGTATGCCAGTCATCATTGACAATGGCTTCGGCGGCGTGCTTTTCCATGAAGCTTGCGCCCATAGTTTGGAAGCCACTGCTGTTGCCAAAGGCGCATCAACTTTCTGCGGAAAAATAGGTGAACTTATTGCCGCACCATGCGTAAACGCTATTGATGACGGAACCCTTCCTGGGGTATGGGGCAGTATAAACATTGACGATGAAGGAACACCATCACGCCGCAATGTTTTAATTGAAAACGGTATATTAAAATCATACCTTGTTGATTATTTAAACGGGCTAAAAATGGGCGTACCCTCCACAGGAAGCGGCCGCCGTCAAAACTATCGTTTTGCCCCTACTTCCCGTATGACCAACACGTATATCCTTGCCGGAAAAGATAAGACCGAAGAAATCATTGGAGATACAGAATATGGTTTGTATGCTGCAAAAATGGGCGGCGGCTCTGTAGACCCTGCGTCAGGTCAATTTAACTTTGCTGTGCTTGAAGGTTATATGATACGCAACGGCAAGATTGCCGAACCTGTGCGCGGCGCAACATTGATAGGCAAAGGCAATGATGTGCTTATGGATATCGACCGTGTGGCAGATAATTTTGCACCAGGTCAAGGCATGTGCGGAAGCATTAGCGGGGCAATACCAACAGATGTTGGTCAACCAATGATTCGTATTAAAGAGTTAACAGTGGGAGGTAGAAAGTAAATGACATTTGAAGCCTTTAAAGAGGAAGTTTTTGCTCAAGCCAAAGCCAAAGGCTTTAGCGATTATGAGTTATTTTATTCTGCCGAGGATGGATTTTCTGTTAGAGTATTTAAAGGGGAAATTTCCGAATATAAAAATTCCAGTACTGAAGGCGTAGGTTTTAGAGGAACCTATGAGGGTAAAATGGGATATGCCTACAGCGAGAACATGAATATCCACTGTATTACACCATTGCTTGAAAACGCCATTGGCAATGCGACAATTATCGAAGATGAAGATATGGAAAAATTGTATACTGGTGATGACAAATATCCAGAAGTTAATAATTATAACCCTGCCCTTAACGATATTGATGCAGCACAAAAAATCCAATGGGCTTTGGCAATGGATAAGTATGTAACAGACCTTGACCCACGTATAAAAATGGCAGACTATTGCACTGTTGCCACGACAGAGTCACGGGTGGCAATTGCAAATTCTCATGGACTTCATCTTTCTAAAAAAATGAATTTTGCAACAGCATATGTTATTGTCCGTGCAGAAGAAAATGGAGAAACAAAGAGCGGAACGGAAATATGGATTGGACGGGATTTTAAAGATTTTGACTATAAAGCTGTAGGTCAAAAGGCTGTAGATAAAGCCATTAGCTACCTTAATGCAGAGGCTATTCCCACAGGCGAATATCCGATTATTTTTAACGATGAAACAGCACGAGATGTTTTTGGCGTGTTTTCTAGTATTTTCATGGCAGAAAAAGGGCAAAAAGGATTCTCCATGTTAACTAAAGAGAAATTGGGTGAAGTGATTGCTGCATCTAACATCACCATTCGTGACGATGGGGTGACTGACCTTAATTTATTTAGTTCCCCTTTTGATGCAGAAGGTGTAGCAACGCAAAACAAAGCCATTATTGAAAACGGTGTGTTAAAGCAGTTGCTTTACAACACAAAATCTGCAGAAAAAGATGGTGTTCAATCTACAGGCAATGCTTCTAAAGTAGGTTATGGCGGTGCTATTGAAACATCTTGCACAAACTTTTATCTTGTGCCCGGCAAAAAGTCATATGATGAACTTGTTACAGGGCTTGAAAAAGGACTAATTATTACAGAACTTGCTGGATTACATTCTGGTACAAATGATGTGAGTGGTGATTTTTCCTTTTCAGCTGATGGATTTTTAGTTGAGGGCGGTAAAATTATTAAACCAGTAGAGCAGATTACTATTGCAGGAAATTTCTATGAAATGTTAAAAAACATTGATGAAGTCGGCAGCGACTTGAGATTTGTAAAAAAAATCGGAATGCCCTCAATTTTGACAAGCGGCTTGCGCGTTGCGGGGTTATAGTCAATGGCTACGTTAGAATATGAATCACCTATTGGTAAACTTCTTATTACAGCACACAACGGAAAGATTATTGGCATAAATTTTACAATGGATGATGCGCCCAAAGCACTTATCGCACCAATTGAAGATGATATTGACAATACTGCTGTAATGAAGCAATGTATCAGCGAATTAGAAAGTTATTTCCAAGGAAACTTACGGGAATTTACTGTGCCAATGAAGTTAATTGGCACAGATTTCCGAATACATGTGTGGAAAGCATTGATAACTATTCCATATGGCGAAACGATTAACTACAAGGAGCTTGCAATAAAAATAGGCAACCCAAAAGCAAGCCGCGCAGTTGGTGGGGCGAATCATCATAATCCTATTAACATTATTGTCCCTTGTCATCGTGTCATTGGTGCAAGTGGGAAATTAACAGGATATGGCGGCGGATTGCCAAATAAGGAGTTTTTATTAGCACTTGAAAAACGTAGTATGTAAATCATTAAGACCCATAAAATCAAAGCTTTATTGCACCTTGACTTTATGGGTCTTGTTTTATTTAAAATACAAACTCACCTTTGTCAAAAAAGACTGTTTCATTACCATTTTCGTCAATGCCGATTACGCGCAAATCTGCTGTGCCAAACATAAAGTCAACGTGGATTAAAGAATCATTGCCACCTGCGGCTGTTAATGCTTCTGTTGTCATTTCTCCGCCGCCTTCAATATTTTTAGGGTAAGCGCGACCCAATGCCAAGTGAGCGGATGCATTTTCGTCAAAGAGAGTGTTATAGAAAAGGATTCCCATTTGGCTGATTGGGGATGAGTTTGCAACAAGGGCAACTTCACCAAGGCGATGTGCGCCTTCATCCATTTCAATCATATTTTTAAGAGATTCTTCATTCTTACTGGCAGAATAATTGGTGACGCGTCCGTCTTTAAATTCGATTATAATATCTTCAATAAGGTTTCCGTTATACGCTAGTGGCATAGATGCCACAACTTTTCCATTTGCTTTATTACGGTCAGGCATTGTGAATACTTCTTCTGTAGGTAAGTTTGGGAAGGTTTCTACACCATCCTTGGTTTTTCCACCACCACCAACCCAGCGATGATTTTTTACCAAGCCAATGGTCAAATCTGTACCAAGCCCTGTTGTCAAACGAAGTGATGTGAATTGTTTTTTATTGAGATATTCCACTTTTTTTACAAAACTCTGCTTATGTGCTTTCCAGTCTGCAATAGGGTCTTCACCGTCAGCTCTTGCGCCTTTTAAGATACTTTCCCACAGACGTTCCATCCCTTGTTCTTCTGTTAAATCAGGGAAAACTGTCTTTGCCCATGCTGGAGACGGCACTGCACAAACAGACCAACGCAGTGTGCCGTCCATCATCAGTTTTGCATGTGGTTTTGTTGCAATAGACGCTGCTTTTGCTGCGCGCATTCTACGGTCAGGGTCTGTGCCTGCAAGCAAGCCAGGGTCAGATGAAGTGATACGAAGATACACCGCACCGCTTTCATCAAAATGACGGAATCGCTCTACTGTCCATTCTGGAAAAGTATCAAAAACAGATGAATCTGCACGAAGATACCGTTCACGAACAGAGCTATCATCTTCCCAAATGATAAATACTTCGGATGCACCTGCGTCATAGGCACAATCACGCACCATCCGTCCAAATCGGGCATCATTTACGTCTACGTTAATGACCACCAGTTGCCCTTTTTGTACATTTCCGCCTGCACGAACTAAAAGCTCTGCATACTTTTTCAACTTTGCCTCTGTCATAATAAAAAATCTCCTTCTATAATGGTAAAGGGTTGTTATTTTACCCTTCTCCTTGTAATTTTTTAGCTTGGTCATGGGTGATACATGTATCTAATATTTCGTCCAAGTCGCCATTAAGCACCGCATCGAGTTTATGCAAAGTCAATCCAATACGATGGTCTGTCACACGGCTTTGAGGATAATTATATGTGCGAATACGCTCACTACGGTCACCTGTACCAATTTGGCTACGGCGTTCTGCGCTTAACTCTGAATGCAAACGCTCTTGTTCCATATCATATAAACGCGCACGAAGAATTTTTAACGCCTTATCCTTATTTTTTAATTGTGATTTTTCATCTTGGCAAGCAACCACAATGCCTGACGGCATGTGCGTTACACGAACAGCAGAGTCTGTAGTATTTACACTTTGCCCACCATTTCCAGACGAGCGGTATATATCCACACGCACATCTGCCATATTTAGGTTTACATCTAAATCTTCCGCTTCGGGAAGCACTGCCACAGTGACGGTAGATGTATGAATACGTCCGCTGGATTCCGTTGCAGGTACACGTTGAACACGGTGAACACCGCTTTCATACTTTAAACGAGAATATGCTCCGCGCCCTTGAATCATGAAAGAAACTTCTTTAAAACCACCAATTCCATTTTCATTAAAACTCATGATTTCTGTTTTCCAGCGGCGACGTTCGGCATATAAACCATACATACGGTATAGGTTGGATGCAAATAAAGCGGCTTCATCCCCTCCCGCACCGCCGCGAATTTCCACGATTACATTCTTTTCATCATTAGGGTCTTTGGGGAGCAAAAGAATTTTTAACGCTTCGCTAATTTTTTCAAGGGCATCTGTACCTTCTTTTACTTCTTCTTTTGCAAGCTGGCGCAGGTCTTCGTCTGATTCTTCATTCAACAACATTTTTGCATCGTCTACTTGGTCACGTAAACGCTTATATTCACGATAAGCATCTATCACAGGCGTGAGGTCACTATGCTCCTTCATCAAACCACGCCAACGGTTTGTGTCAGCAATGACTTCTGGGTCACTAATGGTTTCAGATAGTTCTGAAAATTTTGTTTCTAGCTCATCTAATCTGTCAAACATTTTTCACATGCTCCTTCGATAATTGTATACTAATCATTTTTAAATCTTTACACCTGTGACTATGCGCTCTAAACCTGCATAATCCTGGATAATTTTTATCTCTTTAAAATCTGCCATTAAATTCACAACCGCTACAGGCCCTATTTCCAGCAATAACATACCACCATTATTGAGCAATTCAAAACTTTGCGGAATTAACCTTCGGTATATATCCATCCCATCTTTTCCTCCATCTAAGGCTAGGTGCGGCTCAAAATCACGTACTGTTTGGGAAAGTGTGGCTATATCTTCATGCAAGATATATGGTGGGTTAGAAATGATGACATCAAATTTTTGATTGATTATTACATCAGCTAAGTCAGACTTGATAAACTTCACATGACTTGGTGGAATATTCAATTTTTCGGCATTTTCTTTCGCAAGAGATAACGCATCTGAAGATATATCAACAGCCGTTATCTTTGTTGTTTTAGCCTCGGTTAAACATGCAATTGATAAGGCTATGCACCCTGTTCCTGTACAAATATCCAATACATTGATAAGGGGTTTTTGTGAATATTGAATAAACTTTAAAGCTTCTTCAACCAACAGTTCTGTTTCTGACCGTGGAATTAAAGCACGTTTATCCACATTAAACTCTATCCCCATGAAAGCCCATTTGCCAAGTATATATTGCATGGGTTCACCATTATAGTACCGCTCTAAGTCAGCCAAATACATTGTGTAATGAGATGGTTTAATCGCTTCATCACCATGAATCATTATCCAAGACTCATCATTGCCTGTTATATACGAAAGCAATAACATTGCGTCACGCCGTCCTACCTTTTCTGTACCGCTTTTTAATGCTTCGGACAGGGTCACTCTTTTTTCCCCTCAACTTTTAAATTACCAACTGCTTCAAATTCAACTTCAGGCAGTTTTATTGGGTTTTCTTGCTCAAGACATTTATTTAACGCGGTTATGGCAATTTCAATTTGCCCTTCATCTGGTTCACCTGTGGTGAGACGTTGCATGAGCATTCCTGGGGCAGTGATTATATTAACAAAAAAATTATCGTGCCGTCCTGCCCATTTTACGCTGACCTCATAAGAAATTCCAGCAATGACAGGCAAAAGAAGAATCCGTGAAGCAAATCTTAGCCAAATTCCATCCACTTGAATAATCATAAATAAAAGCATCGTGACAACCATTACAACCAGCATAAAACTTGTACCGCAACGCTTGTGCAAACGATTACAGCTTGCTACATTTTCAGCCGTCAAAGATAAATTTGCTTCATGACAATTTATTGCTTTATGTTCCGCGCCATGATATTGAAAAACACGTTGAATATCCTTTGAACGTGAAACGATGAATATATAGCTTACAAAAATTGTAATGCGAATAAGCCCTTCAATAATGCCAGTCCATGCCGCATGTATGGGAAGGAGTGAGCCTAAAAAGGCAGGAAGCAACATAAACAAACCAATCGCAATAACAACTGCAATAATCATTGCAAATATTTTTAAAATATCGTTCACTTTGTCACCAAGTTTGTCTGCCAAAAATTTTTCAAAGGATGAGGTTGGCGGTGTTTCATCTTCCATTGCAATATCCGCAGATTGAGAAAGCGCACTAAAACCTAGTGCCATTGAGCTACAAAGCGCAACAACACCACGAATAAGCGGCCATTTCAAAAATGGATACCGCTGGGTTATGGTTGAAATTGGCTTCTCTATCATTGCAATTTCACCATTTGGACGGCGCACTGCCATTGCATAAGCTTTTGTACCGCGCATTAAAATGCCTTCCATTACGGCTTGTCCGCCATAATATATTTGGTCTTCTTGTTTGCTCATTTTGAATTTATTTCCTTTCACGGTAATGGGTGTTATTATTTCATAATCACCGCTCTAATCAATCTTGTTGTGCTTATTGCTGCCAACAAGCCTGTGAAAATTGCTACTACATACAAAACATTACTACGCTCTTGAATCGGCTCATAATCTTCTAGTGGTTCATATTCATCAAGCATCTCGTATTCATATGCCTCATACAACACATACGCATATGCTTCTTCATATTCTGGCACTTCTTCAATTTCAATGGCTTCTGGTTCATCAATTTCTGGTTCTGGCTCAGGAATTGTTGCGGCATGGGCTTCCAAAATAGAAATAAAAATCGAAGGAAGCTCATCTGCATCCTGTGTAAATTGAGCGTGGGCATTGCTTCGTACTGCAATCATTTCTAAAAGTGCTTCATCTACACCACCATGAGGGTTTTGTAGCCCAACAGTGTATACGGGAATGTTTCTTTCTAAAATATCCAAAGCAATTTCCACATCTGCAAAAGAATCTTCAGCCCTTCGTGCCACATGAGGGCTTATTTGAATCCATCCATCTGACATGAGAAGAATCATCGGATTTTGCAAATTTTCCGCAGTATACATTGTTTCTGCGGCAGCTAAAAGGGCAGCACCAATATCAGTAAAGCCCACATACTGAAATTGTGTGATTTCTTCGCGCAATTCTGCCACAGCATACTCATCTTCCAGTAAACGGAAGGGTAAGTAATATTGTATTTGCCCAGAAAACCCAACAACACCAACCCGTGATTGCCCAATCGTTAACATTTCAATAAAATCCCCCGCACCAGAAAGCGCGGCACGATTAGGGTCAGTAAAACGCATAGAACCGCTTACATCAATAAGCAAAACGACATCAATGGGGGGCAACAACACTGTTAAAACATCATCTTCTGGATACGCTTGTGCAAAAACTACAGCAGAAAAAATCACAGCTAAAGCCAGTACGGTTAGCCATATTATAAAATTTTTAATCTGTCCACATGGTTTGCTCATCGGTCACATTGCTCTCTTTATTATCAATAAGTCTTGGTCGTTCTTCTTGCATATTTGCAAGGGTTGACGTGGATTCTGAAATTTCATTGGGTTTGGTGATGGTATATTTTCCTGACACTTGGGCACCTTCATCCACAATCAAAGAAGGTGATTGTACATCACCAAAAACTTTGGCTGTTGAAGCGAAATGTAATTGTGAAGTGCAGTAGATGTTTCCAACCACTTCTCCTGCAACAAGAAAATAATTTGCACGAATATCACCTGTGACAGAACCTTCATCACCAAGTACAAGAGAACCCTCTATGTCTATTTGACCTTTGTAAATGCCATCAATTCTAACGGATTCATGACCAGAAAGCCGCGCCGATTCCAAATACATTCCCTTACCAATCACTGTATTTGGTGTGTCTAAGTCATGGGTGGTGGCATTGGACTTTTTGAAGAACATTTCAAACACCTCTTTCAAATATGCACACTAGTATAACACAAAAATTGCTAAAACTATTGCATGTCTAAGAATTTTTCATTATGATATCACATATTACATTTTTAGGAAATGATGGAAGGGGTATTTTTATGACACAACACATCGACATACAAGGTCGTATACTCGTAGCCAATTTAAGCGGTGAGCTTGACTATCATCAAGCCGAACGCATACGCACGCAAATAGATGCGGCTTTTGACAAATCCTCTTGCCGCCATATTTTATTAAACATGGCAGAAGTGAGTTTCATGGATTCATCAGGCATTGGCATGATTATTGGACGCTATAAAAATGCGGAAAAACGTGGTGGAAAGCTAGTACTTGCCGAAATGAATGCTTCTATTACACGACTATTTGAACTATCAGGACTTGCAAAAATAGTTTTACGAGAAGACACCACACAAAATGCATTAGCAAGGTTAGGAGGAAACTAAGATGAATGATAATCAAATAAAACTTGATATGGATGCAAAGTCTGAAAATGCATCGCTGGCAAGGGTAGTTACAGCAGGCTTTCTAACACCTTATGATGTAACCATTGGGGATATAACAGATATAAAAACTGCTGTTTCAGAAGCAGTAACGAACGCAATAATTCATGGTTATGCAGGCACTTACGGCGTTGTAACCATGGAAATTTCTATCAAAGAACGTCATTTAACGATAAAAATTTCAGACCATGGTGTCGGCATAGAAGATATCGAAACTGCTAAAGAACCGCTATTTACAACAAAGCCTGATATGGAGCGTTCTGGGCTGGGCTTTACGGTAATGGAATCTTTTATGGATACAGTAGAAATCAAATCAAACTTGGGGGTTGGTACAACTGTGACTATGACAAGAAAGCTTAGTCCGGCAGAGGTAAATCCAGAATGAATGAAACCCTTGCTTTAATCGCCCGCGCCCAAGAGGGGGATAATAACGCAGCCGAACAGCTTATAAAAGAAAATAGCGGCTTAATTTGGTCAGTAGTGAAAAAATTTGCCAAACGAGGATATGAGCCAGACGACCTATATCAAATTGGTGCCATTGGCTTACTAAAATGCATTCGAAAATTTGATGCATCCTTTGAAGTGAAGTTTTCCACTTATGCTATTCCTATGATAATTGGCGAAATTAAACGATTTCTGAGAGATGATGGAATGATAAAAGTTTCACGTCCAATGAAAGAAATGGCAACCAAAGCAAGATATGCTACAGAAATGCTTACAGCAAAATTAGGACGGCAGCCTACAATCAGTGAGCTTGCAGAAGAGGTTGGCGCAGAAACAGATGAATTATTGATTGCAATGGAGGCAGGACTTGATGTGGAGTCTCTTCATACCACAATTTATCAGGGTGATGGAAGTCCCATATTTCTCATTGATAAAGTGGCGCGCACAAGCGATGACAGCGAGCAAACAATAAACATACTCGCATTAAAACAATTGATAGAGCGGTTAAAACCCAAAGAAAGACAGGTCATTATTTTGCGGTATTTCCAAGATAAAACCCAAATGGAAGTTGCAAAAGCAATTGGTGTGTCGCAAGTCCAAGTATCACGCATTGAAAAAAAGGTATTGCAATCATTAAAATCTGCATTAACCGAAGAATAAAAAAATATTTGACATAAACTTAGACATCGTGTTAACATTAAATAAGATGTGTGAGACAAAGCATATTTGAAATTTGGGGTGACTCGTGGACGACACAACCAAATCAAATGAAGTTTCCAAGGAAAAGCATTCCCTTGGCAGTTTTACTAGAAAAGAAAAACGCACCATTGGTCGTGCAATGGCTATGATGACACAAATTGCATTTACAGTCATTGGCTGTATATTTGCAGGTGTTTTTCTGGGGAGATTTTTGGACAATTGGCTTGACACATCACCTTGGTTGTTGATTATATTCTTATTGCTTGGTTGTTTAGCGTCATTTAAAGGCATTATTGACGTAGCCAAGAAATTTTAGGGGCAATATATGGATTTTTCCGCTAATAATATCGCCAATAAAATGATGATGGTCATTGTTGCAGTTTCCGTTTTAATTGCCATTAGTGGTATTGGATTTTATTTATTTAATGATAATGTTTCAGGGATTATTCCTTTTATCATTGGCGTAACAATGGGCAGTGGAGTTAATATAATCAAGGTTATTTGGCTCAAAAAAAGTGTAACCAGAGCAATCACATTAGAAGCTTATGCCGCCACAGCGCATATGAAGTCTCAATATTTTTTACGTTTGATGTTAACGCTTTTTGTACTTGTTGCAGGTGGCTTTTTACATCAAGCAGGTCATGTGAATTTAATAGGACTAGCTATCGCTTTGATTATATCAATGCCTATTGCGTCTTATTCCATGCAGTATTTTGTGCCAAAAGATGAGCATACTGAAGCTTTAACAAGTTCTCTGACGACGAAATCAAGTTCAACACAAGATGCAATTGATGAAATAAATGCTTTAGCCAAAAAAGATATAGAAAAAAAATAAAAAGGTGGGAATAGTGTGGAATTTGCCATACGCGTTTTTGCAAGATTAAACATCACAGACAATATCTACCTTTTAATTACCGACACAACACGTTCAACGTGGATTGTCATGGCGATACTTCTTGTGTTTGCCATCATTGTCCGCATAAAGTCACGGAATTGGGATGCTTCAAAAAAACCTTCCGGGCTACAAAATGTCTTGGAAATGGCTGTTGATGCCTTTGAAAAACTATATAAGGGTAATGCCGGTGAAAAAATGGCTTTCCTTATGCCTTGGTTTTTCTCCTTGTTTGCTTTTCTTATTTTGTCAAATTTAATTGGAATCGTGGGTATTAGACCACCCACTGCTGATTGGGGAATGACTTTACCATTAGCAGTTTCTTCTTTTGTATTATTCCAATTTGCTGGGCTTAAAAATCGCCCAAAGGCATATTTAAAAAGTATTTTTCTTGAACCTGTTTTCCTCTTTGCCCCAATCAATATCATGGGTGAGATTGCAAAACCTATTGCGCTTAGTTTTCGTCTTTTTGGTAATGTTTTAGGCGGTATGATTTTATTATCCTTATTGTACGGAATGGCTCCACTTGCTTTACAATTTGTTTTCCCTGCATTTTTGCACATGTATTTCGATCTTGCGGCTGGTGCGTTACAAGCCTTTATTTTCATAATGCTTAGCATAACTTTTGTTGGTTTAGCGGCTGAGGAATAAAGTACACGCAATAAGCTAATATAGATAAAAAATTTTCTAGGAGGAATCATAATATGCATGATCCTATGGGTTTCGCTGTAGCTATCGCACACATTGCGGCGGCTATCGCACTATTAAACGGTATCCTTACCACACTTGGTCAAGGAAAAGTTGCATCTGCCGCGGTTGAGGGAATCGCGCGCCAACCAGAAGCAAAAGGTTCTATTACGACTACCATGATTATTGGTTGTGCTTTCGCAGAAACATCTGGTGTTTATGGTTTGGTTATCGCAATTATTATTCTTTTCGCTAACCCACTTCTTTCATTTATTGGTTAATTAGGAGAGGACGATTTACTTGAATCCTCAATTGTTTTTTTTAGCAACAACAACGGATATTTTTGAAACAGGGCGGTCTTTGTTTAGCTTGGATGCTCAAACATTTATTGACGCTGGAATGAATATGTTTAACTTTATCCTTGTTGCCGCATTCCTTACTTGGTTGCTATACAAGCCAGTTAAAAAAGTGCTTGCTGCCCGTGCAGAACGTATTGAAAACGACCTTGCCAGTGCTGCTGCCAACAATTTATCTGCGCAAGAACTCAAAGCTGAGTATGAGCAAAAGGTAAGTGAAATTGAAAAAGAGCGTGTTTCTATTTTAGATGACGCTCGCAAGCAGGCAAACGAAAAACGCCATCAAATCTTAGATGAAGCGAAAGCTGATGCTCAAGATATTAAAGCACGCGCTTCAAAAGATATTGCAATGGAAACAGCGCAAATGAAGAGTGCTGTGGTGAATGCCATTGTTGATATTTCAACAGACATGGCAGCGCGTTTGATTTCAACAAGTATTGACAAAAGTGCGCACGACAAATTATTTACCGAAGCCATGGAAGAGCTTGAAGCAACAACAGCTTTTAAAGCAGATGCAGTGGCAATATAGGTTTTTAGGAGGTCATGAGCGTGGCTGATTTAGGCATCCGTTATGCTACTGCTTTATTTGAAATATCCAAAGAAAGCGGCTTGCTAAACGAATATCTGGAGCAATCGCAATTTTTATGCGACACCTTAAAAGATGAAGATGCAATTCGCATCCTTACTCATCCGCGAATTACTGCTGATGAAAAACAAACTTTTTTACTCAAAGCTTTTGGGGAGTTCGTACATCAAGACCTCCTGGGTTTTATGAAATTGGTTATAGCCAAGAATCGTGAAGCTTATCTTTTGCCTGCCCTTACAAAACTTGTGGAAATGATAAAAGTCCACCGCAATCAAACCACTGCACGTGTTGTTTCTGCCGTGCCTTTAAGTGATGGTCAGGCAGCACAACTTACTGCAATTTTAACTAGAAAACTAGGAAAAGTTGTAGACATTACGGTTGTAATAGACCCTACGGTTATTGCAGGCATAAGCATTCATGTTGATGGTTATTTTCTTGACCGAACGGTAAGAAGCATGTTGAAAGACATGAAAGACAGTATCAAACATTCTAAAGTAGAAACTGTTTGATTTTAAATTTCATTGAAAAGAGGGAGCAAACGAATGATTCTTAGGCCAGATGAAGTAAGCTCCATTATCAAGCAACAGATTAAATCATATTCCTCTAAAATGGATGTGGCTGAAGCAGGAAGCGTTATTCACGTTGGTGATGGTATTGCCCGTGTTTTCGGTTTAAATAATGCCATGAGCGGCGAGCTTTTAGAGTTTCCTGGCGAATTGTTCGGCATTGCTCTAAATCTTGATGAGGACAGTATTGGTGCAGTGCTGCTTGGTGCAGATAACCATATTAGTGAAGGTGACCCTGTAAAACGCACCGGTCGCATTGCAGAGGTTCCCGTTGGTGACGCACTTCTTGGAAGGGTCGTAGACCCGACAGGACATCCTGTGGACAACAAGGGCCCGATAAACTCAACAAAAACAAGAGTTGTAGAGCGTATTGCTCCGGGTGTAATTGAGCGTTATGAGGTAAATATTCCATTACAAACTGGAATTAAGGCTATTGATGCCATGATTCCAATTGGACGCGGTCAGCGTGAACTTATTATTGGTGATCGTCAAACAGGGAAAACAGCTATTGCAATTGACACCATTATCAATCAGGCAAAGCTTAATAAAAAGCTAGGCGAACCTAAAGCTGGTGAAAAAGATACAAGGGTTTATTGTGTTTATGTTGCTATTGGACAAAAAGCATCTACAGTGGCTCGCGTTGCTCGCACCCTTGAAGATGCAGGTGCAATGGAATATACATGTATCGTCAGTGCAAACGCCAGCGATACTGCACCTATGCAATATATTGCACCATATGCTGGTTGTGCAATTGGCGAAGAGTGGATGGAAGAAGGCAAAGATGTTCTTGTTGTCTATGACGACCTGTCTAAACATGCTGTTGCGTACCGTGCATTAAGCCTTTTGCTTCGGCGTCCACCTGGGCGTGAAGCTTATCCGGGTGATGTATTCTATTTGCACTCACGTTTATTAGAACGTGCTGCTTGTTTATCAAAAGAGCGTGGCGGTGGAACACTTACTGCTTTGCCCATTATTGAAACACAAGCTGGTGATATATCAGCATATATTCCAACAAACGTTATTTCAATTACTGATGGACAGATTTTCCTTGAATCTGATTCATTTAATAAAGGTATTCGTCCGGCGATTAACCCTGGTCTTTCTGTATCCCGTGTAGGTGGTGCAGCACAAATTAAAGCCATGAAGGTGATTGCTGGACCACTTCGCTTAGAACTTGCTCAATTTCGTGAATTAGAGTCTTTTGCTCAATTTGGTTCTGACTTAACCAAAGATACTTTAGAGCGTCTTGACCAAGGGCGACGCATTGTTGAAATTTTAAAGCAACCGCAAAATAACCCATTATCAGTTGAGCAACAAGTTATCATATTCTATGCTGTAACAAAAAGGCATTTTTCTGATATACCTGTAGAAAAAGTTCAAGCAGTTGAATCTGACTTCCTGAAGTTTTTTGAAAACAATCATGATGATATTCTTTCTAAGATTCGTACAGAAAAAGCAATCAGCAAAGAACTTGGTAAAGCCATTGAACAAGCAATTATTGATTTTAAAGCAACTTTATAGTAAGGAGGTAGCTTATGCCCTCAATGAAGGCGATAAAACGCAGACGCATGACTGTAAAAAATATATCGCAAATCACCAAGGCAATGAATCTTGTTGCTACCTCTAAATTGCAAAGAGCGCGTGCTGCTTTAGCCGCAGTGGGTAAACCTGTACAAGCTACTTTTGATGTGGTATACAACACGGTAAATGATATTGACCCATACGCTATGGAAAGTTTTGAGCGTCCTTTTATAGCATTTTCTGAGGAAAATAAGATAGCAGAACCACCAGCGCGAAATGCGGCTTATGTATTGATTACCAGTAATCGCGGGTTATGTGGCGGATATAATACTGCTGTATGCAAAGAGCTGATGAAACACGCAAAAGCAAATCATATTAACCCCATTATTATTCCTTTGGGCAGTAAAGGGCGCGATTATTTTAAACGACGCGGTGCTAATCTTCGTGAATTTTCAGCATTTGAAGATGACCCGACTTTTGCTGATGCAAAAAATGTTGCTGACCAACTTGTAAAAATGTATGAAACACGAAATGATAATAAAGCGTGGATGATTGACGAAGTGTATTTAGTGTACACTCAATTTCATACAGTTTTAAACCTTGAACCGATTATTAGAAAAGTTTTGCCTATAGACCCTGCATATTTACGCAGAGTTGTTGGTACAGACTTACATGAGGATGAAACTTGGGAAGACTTAGGCTTTTTTTCTCGCCCAACTGCAAAACCTTCAAGTGAGTTAAACTTAAATATTGAATATGAACCGGGCATTGATGAAGTTTTGCGTGCCGTTGTTCCATGGTATTTATGTATGTTTATCCATGCAGCATTGGCATCATCGGCTCTGTGCGAACAAGCTGCGAGAATGACTAGCATGGATTCTGCGACGAAAAACGCCGGCGATATTATTGAAAATTTAACTCTAATGTTCAATAGGCAACGTCAAAGTATTATCACACAAGAAATTACCGAAATTGTAAGTGGCGCAAACGCGCTAAAATAAATTTGCTCTATCAAGGAGATGTTCCGCTTGGCAGATACTAATAAAGGCAAGATTCTTCAAATCACTGGTGCAGTTTTGGATATTCGCTTTGAAAATGCACTTCCTGCACTTTACAACGCTATAGAAATCGAGCGGACAAATGGTGAAGAATCGGTTGTGTTGGAAGTTGCTCAACACCTTGGTGACAATGTAGTGCGTTGTATATCCATGGGTTCCACAGATGGGCTTGTACGTGGTATGGCTGCCATTGATACAGGTGCGCCAATTTCCGTGCCAGTGGGGCCTGAAACACTTGGCCGTATGATGAACGTACTTGGTCGTCCAATAGATAATGCCGGAGAGGTTCCAGTAAAGGAAAAATGGTCAATACACCGTAAAGCCCCTGGATTTGCAGACCAAACAGCTACCGCAGAAATTCTTGAAACAGGAATTAAAGCGGTTGACTTGCTTTGCCCCTATGCAAAAGGCGGTAAAATCGGATTATTTGGCGGTGCTGGTGTTGGTAAGACTGTTATTATTATGGAACTTATCAATAACATTGCAACTGCACACGAAGGTTTATCCGTTTTCACAGGCGTTGGTGAACGTACACGTGAAGGTATAGATTTGTACAATGACATGAAAAACTCTACACTAGCAGATGGTACTCCAGTACTTGACAAAGCCGCACTTGTTTTCGGTCAAATGAATGAACCGCCTGGTGCGAGAATGCGTGTAGGTTTTACAGGGCTAACTATTGCAGAATATTTCCGTGATGTATCCCATCAAGATGTATTATTATTCATTGATAATATTTTCCGCTTTGTGCAGGCTGGCTCGGAAGTATCCGCATTGCTTGGTCGTGTACCCTCTGCTGTAGGTTATCAACCAACTTTGGCTACAGAGGTAGGTTCACTTCAAGAACGTATCACCTCAACAAAAGCTGGTTCAATCACATCTATCCAAGCCATTTATGTACCTGCGGATGATTATACCGACCCATCAGTAGCTACAACATTTGCTCACCTTGATGCAACAACAGAGCTTTCTCGTGCCATTGTAGAAATGGGTATCTATCCCGCTATAGACCCGTTGTCGTCAACTTCACGTATGCTTGAAAAAAGTGTTGTAGGTGAAGACCATTATAATGTAGCCCGAGATGTTCAACGTATTCTTCAACGGTATAAAGACCTTCAAGATATCATTGCCATCCTTGGTATGGATGAACTTTCTGAACAAGACAAGGAAACTGTAGAACGCGCGCGTCGTATCCAACGTTTCCTTTCACAGCCCTTTACTGTTGCGGAAAAATTCACATCAATGCCTGGCAAATATGTAAACCTTAAAGATACTATTGAAGGATTTAGGCAAATTATTGCAGGTGAACATGATGAAATCCCTGAAGGTATGTTTCTAAATAAGGGAACCATTGATGAAGTGGTTGAAGAATACAAAAATTCACTACAATAGGGGTGACACATGGCTGATAAAAAGATTGAACTGCGTGTAATCGCGCCAACTCAGGCCACGACTAAGAGCCCTTATAAATATAGAAAAAATGTGGACATGGTTATTTTACGGTGTACTACAGGTGAACTTGGTGTTTTGCCTGGGCGTGTCCCCTGCTCTATGGTATTAGACTTAGGCATTCTCCGTGTCTTTGATGAAGATAAGGAAGTTCATATGGCTGTCATGGGTGGAATAGCGCATGTCAATAATGATGTTGTAACTGTTTTATCTGATTCTGCCCAGTGGCCAGAGGATATAAAAGTTGATGAAGTTACAAAAACCTTAGAGACATTAGAACGTAAAGTAAGTGAAACTGATAATATTTTAGAAAAAAGTAGCTATCGTGACGATTTTCGCCGCTGTAAGATTCAACTTGAATTGGCAGAAAAACAATAAAAAAAACCGTGTGAAAAATCTTTCACACGGTTTTTTTATCCTAAAACTTCAACCAATTGACTACTAATATACCCTTCTGTACCACTTGGGGTGCGAACCCATAACCAATATAAATTGCTTACATATTCATCAGGATCAAACACATGTAAATAAACTAATTCGGCATCTTCCCAAAGCATTTCTATGACTGTATTCCCTGCAATACCTGCGCCATTACGTATTCTTGCACCTTGGATTCCGTACTCGGTTAATGTTAAGATTATATTTGAGCCAGTTACCCATTCAGCAGGGTTAATGATACCAGCAGTATACATAGCATATTCATCAGCATTAGATTCCACATCAGACACTTCATCATAATGGATACCCCATATGCCGTATTCATAGTCAGCTTCTTCCTCATATAAATCTTCTTGAGATTGCATACTATCATCAATGATTAATAATGTTGGTGCAGCATATTCTTGATGTAAACCAAATGCCGAAACCCAAAGTGTAATTGCTATAAGGCAAATCATCATTAACTGATTTGCAAAACGTCTTGTGCGAACAACCATTCCATTAAATTTAGCATGTAACAAAATTGTACGATTTTTTTTGACTTTATCGCAAAGCCCAGCGTATAAATCTACATTGTATGGCTTGTCCTTTGAGTGATACCGCAAATACAACCACTCCTGCGGTGTTTCAATAAATAAGTAATTCCATAGGCGAAAAATAACATGATAATAGAACATCATACCCAGCGGCAGAAGTACGTATCTAAAAACCTGGGCTGCTAAAAAAATAATAAGCCATAAAATTAAAAGCAATAAAACTGTACGAATTAAAAAATGAATATGAAGCCAATCGGCAAATAATCTTGTATAAAGTTCTCCTACCCAGTCAAAAGTTGATTGTACTATACCCATTTAATCAATTCCTTTCATGCTACCTATGCCAAGACGATACAAATTTTTCACAATTCTATCATAATTTGCAGAACTTAAAAAGTAGCTTCCTAAAAGATACTTCATGTCAATATGCTGACTTGGTGCTGTAACAATATACTTTAAAATAGAAAGTATGATATAAATTGAAGGTATTTCGCCACTTAAACCATGTTTAATAAATTGTATAGGAATCGCCATAATTTGAGCAATAGTAAGCTTATCTAAATTTTTATTTAACCAATCATGTGCTGCTGTATTGATTATATCACAGCAAAATGGCAAACGTACACGCCAAAAACCGACTTCAGTGAAAAATTGCTCAATCTTTGTATCTAAAATTCGCTGATATAAATACGCAGATATATCACCATGACAAGTATCTTCAAAATTATTATTTTCAAAATCACTGTTAATATGTACTAAAAAATCCCCATCAAAGCGTAAATCCCCTATGCGAGCGGTTTTTGATTCTAGAAATACTAGATGAACTCCCTTCCTTTTATCAAGTTCACGGGCAAAGGTACAAAAGCCTAATTGGTGTTTAATTGCCTCGGGTAATCGCTGATACAGTGTAACAAGGAAATTACATACATAATCATGCATTTTGTCCGTATTCACAGGAACAACAACATAAGTCTTTTTGGCACGATTGATAGATAAGCAAATACATTCTATTGTCTTCGTCATTGTGCTTTCATTTACGATTAGCTTCATAAACGAATCTCCACGAGGCAAAGCATCCAAATTTTTCAATACTTTGCCTTGTATGATATCATAATCAACTTCAAATCGTGTTGACAATAAACAATGTATATCACCTAACAATGCTGAAATACTTTCTGGGGGAATCACATAATTATGAGAAAAAAAAGTAGACCTTTGCCCAGTAAAATCAGAAGGAACATAAGCAGATTGTCCAAATAACATCCGTCCACATGAATAATTTACAAGGGTCAATGATTTTGATACAGGCGGCGTATAAGTACAATATGGATGTATTTTTTCTTTCACAAAACTATCTGTTAGCCCTTCTGACTTAGCAATACTGTCATACCCTTCTGAATGACGAAAAAGCCCCCGTCTTTCCCGTGTATAAAACTGTTGCTCTATCATGAATATTTCGGAGATGTTCCGCCATCAATATACCCAAGCTGATGGAGAAGCCACAGAAACGGCTCATCTACACGTATTGGCGTAAATGACGCTACCCTCTGTCCTTCAGGTTGTGTCCCAAGGGCAGACACAGCAAAAAATCCAAGATTAGAAAAACGACGTTTCAGTGCATTACGAAAATTCGGGTCTATATCTGCAATAAATCCGTCTACTTCACCATCAATATGATAAAACTCAGACATATTAAAAAATCCACTATGTGTGTAATTCTGAAAAAAGTGACTCTCTGCCTTTATATATTCACCACTATCACATAAGGCTTCCAGTAAATCTGTTTTAGTAAGCACAATCCCAGTAGGAATATTAGAAACGCCCCCACCCTGCTTATAAATATAATCTTCCACTAAGCCACTAAGCACTTCTGTAGGTTCATCAGCAAATCTGAGTTCATAGTTTAGATTATTTTTAAGCAAAATTTTCCGTCCAATAGAACGAAATTGTAAGGGGTCAACCAAAAATAAAATACCTGAAGAATTACGAATATGGGATGCATAAATATCCATATAACCTGTGTCAATCATACCTTCACCGGCAACATCAAAAAACGCAATATTTATCTCAGGCTTAGTTTCATCAGAAAATGAAAATGTGAAAATAAAAGGCTCTTGTTGCTTTTCCTTTTGTGTAGGGTCAAGAAGCATTCCGTTTTCAATGAGAGGGTCTTCATATTCATACTTAAACTTCCGCCCCATTTCATTGTTAATTGGCGTACAAAAAATAGGGAAATTACGTGGTGTCACTGTTTTTAATGTGTGAATGAGACTGGTAAGATATACAGACTTGCCAGACTGAGATGCCCCTACTACAGAAATAATCGTACTTGGCGCAAATCCTGCACTTTGAGGCAATTCATTGTGGCAAAATGGACAAATCCGCCGCGTAGTGAGATTACCATAATCATCTTTCAAAGATGATAAAATACCACGATGATACCCCTTGTTTGCTTCACCAAATTCATCTGGGTCTAGGGCAACGGGCAATTCCCCTGCGGTGTCCATATGAAAACGGGTGCGGTAGTCATCTAAAATTTGATCATATTGCGCTCGATATCCTTCTACATCAAGGCTTTCTAATGCTCTAAACATTACCCTGTCAGATGTGAAGTTTCTAAAGCAGTGTAAACATACTATTTCGTGGGTCTTATCCATTTTTTCCTGCTCTACTGCGGCTTTTTTACGCCAAAATAATCCCATATTTATTTAACCCCTTAAATTGTATAAATCAACAAATGCTTCATCTATAAATAATTTTAAATTTTCATTCATTTCAGTCCGCACAATCCATGTAATCGGTTGATTTTTTTCAGAAATCTCGCTAAAAGTATACTCCACACCTATTGGTTCTTTTATATATTTTAAGACACCCCGCGCCACAGGATAGTCTGCAACGATGCTAATTTCATAAATTTTATGCCGTCTGATTTTCTCCTGAATGACAAAATCAATATTTATACGGCTTGTATGTGTTATTTGCATTTGTTCATCAGCAAAAATATCATCAACATTTTCTCGCAGGAACGGGCAAATATAATATGTAAAAACCCCTGGCTTTTTGGGAATTACACAGCCCCCCCGTTTTTTATATTCTTGAAGTGTAAATAATCTACCGTCAGATAAACTGGTTTTATTCACATCAAAATTATTACAATTGCCTTGTACAACAAAGATGTAGACCTGCTCAATTCCACTTTGCCAGTTAAATGTTAAGCAGATATTTTCGCCTGTTTCGCGGCATTTTATATGTCCCACATACCACGCCTCTCATATGTCTATTGTACATAGTATCATAAAAACACTAACTTTATGCATGGAAACATACATTCGCTTCAATTCGTATTTTTTTGCAAACATGATAAACGCATTAAACAATATGAAAAAAGGAGGAACAATAAAAGAAACGCCATTTCGTATTAAATACGAAATGACGTGAATCTTAAAATGTCATCTGCCCAATGGTTCTTGGATATGGAATAACATCACGGATATTTTTCATACCTGTGATATACATAAGCAATCTCTCAAAGCCAAGTCCAAATCCTGCATGTTTTACGCCGCCAAAGCGACGCAAATCAGTATACCAATCATAATCTTCGGGCTTTAGCCCGAATTTTTTAATGCTTTCTTCTAGTATATCAAGACGCTCTTCCCGCTGGCTTCCGCCAATAAGCTCACCTACCCCAGGTACAAGTAAATCTGCGGCGGCTACAGTTTTTCCATCATCATTTACACGCATATAAAATGCTTTGATGTCCCGTGGATAGTCAGTTAAATATACAGGGCCTTTGTACACTTCATCACAAAGATAACGCTCGTGTTCTGTTTGCAAATCAATACCCCATTTTACAGGATACTCAAATTGCTTATTTGACTTTTGCAAAATTTCAACAGCCTCTGTATAAGAACAACGGGCGAAATCTGAATCAACTAAAGCTTGAAGTCTGGTTAAAAGCCCTTTTTCAATCCATTCATCAAAAAAAGCCATTTCTTCAGGGGCATGTTCCATGACATATTTTATGACGTATTTCAGCATGGCTTCAGCAGTTTCAAGGTAATTATCTAAATCTGCAAATGCCATTTCAGGTTCCAACATCCAAAACTCTGCGGCATGGGTGGTTGTATTTGATGGTTCAGCCCTAAAGGTTGGACCAAAAGTATATACGTCACGCATAGATAGGCAAAACGGCTCTACAGAAAGCTGACCGCTTACTGTTAAATGTGCTTCTTTTCCAAAGAAGTCTTCATTATAATCAATATGCCCTTCTTGGGTTTTAGGAACATTGTCCATAGGTAATGTTGTAACGCGGAACATTTCGCCGCCACCTTCGCAATCACTTCCTGTAAAAATGGGGGTGTGTACATAAACGAAATTACGCTTCTGAAAAAACTCATGCAATGCATGAGACGCTATTGACCGCACACGAAATACTGCCGCAAAAGTATTTGTACGGGGACGCAAATGAGCGATTGTACGCAAAAATTCAAAGCCATGACGCTTCTTTTGCAATGGATAGTCTGTAGCACAAGCACCTTCAAGCAAAATTGCGTCAGCCTTTATTTCAAAAGGCTGCTTTGCGCCAGGGCTTTCCACCACACGCCCTTTTATTGTTATACACGCACCTACGCCAAGCTTTGTAGCATCTTCAAATATTAATGCACCATTTGATTCAATATTTAAATCATCTTCAAAAACAATTTGAACAGAACGGAAAAAGCTACCGTCATTTAATTCAATGAAGCCTAAATTTTTATTATTGCGCGAAGTGCGAATCCATCCGCCAACGGTTACATCTTTGTTCAAAAATTTGTCTGTGGAGCGATACAGGTCTTTTAGTTTAGTATACATTTTAAATGTTCCTTTCACAGCCGATAAGCTTTTTTATTCCACTCTCGCGTATTTCTCGATACTTTATACATTTTAAGACGGATTGTCAAGAAAAAATCAAAGAAAACACCTAGACAAAGCCTTAGAAACATATTAAAATGATTTAGGTAAATTTGGAATATTTGCATATATTTATGATAAACCTTAAAGGAGACGATGGTTGATGATTAAAAAGCAATGGGTTTTACAATGGTTGCTATTGATTTCCGTTTTCATTTTCACAACTATTTCTGCAAATCAAATCTATGCAGACCCTTTGACCATTGAACCCAATGAAGGCATAGATGTTATTTTAGTCATTGACACCAGTGGGTCAATGCGTACAGCAGACCCAGAACGTATTGCACTTGAAGCAGCCACTTTGTTTATGAATATGATGGAAACGCGCAATTCGCGTATTGGCATTGTTGGGTTTTCAGGCACTTTACACACGGTCATGCCATTAACACCCATCAATGACCCTGCGATAAGAGACGATATTCGCCAAACCATTAACCGCTTTGTATACCATGGCTGGACAGATATTGGTCTTGCTTTGCATACTGCGGCTGAAATGATTTTAAATGACCCTATCTCTGGAAACAGTCCTATGATTATCTTGTTTACCGACGGCAGAATTGATATTCCCCATGGCTGGCATGGGCGTAATATAGAAATTTCCTATGAAGACGCAGAATGGGCAATAAACGCTGTTGGCAATATAGCCCCTATTTATACCATTGGGCTTAATCATGATGGCACATTGCATATTGAATTTTTACAAAATATAGCGAATCGTACAGGTGCAAGATATTATATTGCAGATGAAGCCGCATCATTGCCTCAAATTTTCAATGAAATTTTTGCAAGTCATATTCGTTCGTCAATTACTGAAATAGCCACCATTGTAGCTGATGGTGAAACTTATACAGATGTACTCATTCCCATACCCAGTGCTTTTGTTTCTGAAGCGAATATTATCATGCTTTCGTCACGCCCCATCACAAATGTACGCCTTTTTGACCCATCAGGACAAGAAGTCTTTTTTGATGGAGAAGCATATACCCTTACTTATGCCAACCGATACTCTATGATTAAAGTACTAGAGCCTATGATAGGCGAGTGGCTATTAAGCGTCCAAGGCTTGCCTGAAGACCGCATTACAGTAAACCTAATTTACAACTATAACGTGAGTGTATGGGCAAATATCGAACAACCAGGAAACACCAGCCCACTGTTTAATCCTTCAAATCCTATTATTGTACAAGCTATGTTTCAAGCAGATTTGCCCCCTCAACAAATGGGTGCAATTTTTGACGAGGCAGTGGCAGAATTATTTGTTTATGACATGGACATGAACCTTATTGAAACACTCCAGATGTATCATGACGGCGCAATATTTTCACTAGATTTTATTCCCACTCCAATGCAAGATGTACGCATAAGTATTCGTGTAACCCACTCTGGATTCGAGCAAACAACAACCTTTTTGACAATCAATTATGACCCAGCCATGCTTGAAGCTTTGACAGCTGAATCAGAAGAAGCAATTGACCTAACACCCGAGCCGATGGAAGCACCCACACCAGAAATAACACCTGTGCCATTGGTCTATCCAATTGACTCAGGTATAAATTCCATAGTTTTTATACTCATTGGCGTTGCTATGGCTTTGGTTATTGCAGTGTTACTTCTTCGTGTATTTACATTAAGACAAACGCGTCAACGTATTTTTACAGGTCATTTAGAAATTCGTGCATTGCTTTCTGATGGAAAGTATACATCCCTTGAAACCCCTGATTTAAGTACTTTTGTAGGACAAATATCTTTTACAGAATTTTTAAATAATAGTCTAGGGCAAAAGTCAAAAAAATTTATTTCATCAGGCATTCCTCTTGGGGATATTTATTTTCAACCAAGTATGCAAGGACAACAGCCAGTCATCCAAGTGATAAACAAAGGGACAAGGTGTCAAATATCAGATGATGCTGGAAATATCAAATCTAAAAAGAAGTTCTTATGGGCAAGCGAGTGTTCACTTGTATTTTTAGTTCCAGGAGAATACGCTAAAATTGAAACAACTTATAGAGCATATGAAGATTAGGGGCTGTGAATCAATGAAGTTATCGGCAGAAATAAAGACGGAACTACACGCGCTGGACAGTGAATACGGCGGAGGTATATCCAGCCCAGAAATACGAACATCTACCATTGATAAACCTATTTTAATGATAGGTCTAGGAGGTACTGGTGCAGAGGCTTTAATCCGTGTAAAACGTGCAATCCATCGCCAGTTTAAACTAGGTATTTCTGAAAGTGGGCGCAAACTAGACAAGCCAAACCAAGTGGAATACATGGCTATTGACTCCGATGACAGTATGACTAATTTAAGTTATAGAAATACATCTTTTACCGATGATGAGTTTCTGCTTTTAGATAATTCAAACTTAACATCCATTTATAGAAACCGTGACACAGTTTTCAAAGAACCAACCCAAAACTGGATTGCTGGAAACTTGCGGCTCCAGCAAGTAAAACATGGTGCAGGCGGCATTCGGCAAGCAGGACGGTTACTGCTTACAATCAATAGCCATCGTGTTATTAGCATGTTGACAGAAAAAATAAACCGCCTAACCATAGGGCGTAAATCAAATGACCTTTTATATGTATTTATTCTTGCAGGATGTGCCGGTGGAACAGGCAGTGGTATTTTCATTGATGTTCCCTATATCATAAGAAAAATCGCTGAACAAAAAGGTTTTGAAGCTGAAAATATTGGCATGGTATTTCTACCTGATGTCACCCTTGCTGACAGCATGATAGATGGCTCTGCGGCATTGAATATCAAAGCCAATGGTTTTGCGGCATTAAAAGAACTTGATTACCTTATGAATATTGAGCGTAATGGAGACTTATTTGAGCAGACATATGCTGATTTAGAAATTAAGTCTAATGAGCCCCCATATGACCTTTGCCACCTTATTAGTGCAAAAGATGAAAGCGGTAAATTGATGCCAGCGGCAAAAAACTATTGCATGAGCGTAGCTGCTGAAATCATTATAAATTTTATTGCCAGTGAAGAAGTGATTGATGGACAGAGTTATACCATAAGCTCATACCTCTCTAACATTGAAAATAATCGTGCAGCTTTTTTAATGACCCACCAGCAAAAACAACCAGTAAATTATATATATAATGCAGTGGGTGCATCCAGTGCGTCTTTGCCTGTTGATTATTTACTTAACTTTTTGACATCTAAGATGTTTAGTGAGTTAGAGTCTCTCAGGGAAAAATCTCCTACATTTGAAGATTCACAACAAATTTTAGAAGCTTTTAAGATTGATTTGCCCTCTTTAGAAGAACTTATTTCAGTTGATAAACCCAAGCCTAGACATTTTAAGCAATATGACCACATCGTACTTCAACAACGCCCAGAAATTATTGAAGATGCAGTAAAGCGTGAATTAAGCCGCCTACGTGACCATTACAATACCACAGCAGAAAAAATTATCAGTGACTTTACAAATATGCTACTAGACACAAACAATTTACTATGCCAAAATTTTTCCGATTTAGACAGTGGCCCATTTTATACCATGCGTCTACTGTCCGACTTATACGAATCATCACTTCCCAGCATAATTCACACCATTAGAAAACGTGATATTCAGCAAAAGCGGGAGCATCGGGATAATATTGCCGCAATGGAAATCAATCGCCAAGAGTCCATGACAAAACTATTGCATAAAACTATTTTAAGCATAGGTAAAAAATCTATTGCATCTCACATTGTTCAAAAAAGTGAAGCATATTTTCATGCCTGTGGAAAAAATCTTATGTATGACGCAATTGACCGTATTTATGAATCTATTTTAAATATGTTAAATCACTTTTTTGAACAAACGATTGACACCCACTGTGAATTGCTTAGTACTTTTAAAGAACTCTTTGACAAATTTAAAAATGCGGACAATGTACAAAATAAAGAAAACACATTTACTCGTGACCTCGTAGAAGCGCGGGAGTTTTGTGAGATTTTTATGAGAGATAATGAAGCTGCAAAGGCACTTGATTTCAAATTATCACTTAAACGGTTATTAAAAGACATGATAGAAAATCCCAGTTGGTCAATCCATGAGCATAAGATTGTTGATAACTTTAATGCATTTATAGCACATCAATTCCAAAGTGTAGTTTACAAATCTTTTGATTACTACAGTTTAATGATAGCAAAAAGCAAAGAAATTAGTTTTGAAGAATACATGAACAAAAAACTTAGCAACTTACAGGAAAATGCAAAAGTCATGTTCCCTATCAATAATATCCCAAATGGGCTGCACATTATCTTCCCGCCCTATGCCTATTTATCAGTACCTTCAAACGCACCGCAAGTTCACCGTGTAGCAAAGCAAATGGCATCATCTGGACGGACTGCAAATATTAAATACAGCCGTATGAATAATAGACTTTACACACTAAATTTAAAAATTGCTGTGGCACTTTACTGCTATAAAGAACTTGTAGAATATGAAACGGTATATGAAGCATCGCTCAATAAAATTGCAGGCTTACATTTGTATGAAAGCCCTACACGCAATTGGCGTAATCTCCCCTCCCCCAACTATGATAAATTATGGACAAATGACTATGAAAATACCCGCGAACGTACAAAAAACACCCGTCTCAGGGAGCTTTTTGACCAAGGGTTAGATTATGGTATTATTCGATTAGATGAACGCACACGTTCTTTTATTGGTTATGTTGGCGACCCTGTAAATTTATCAGAACATTTTGCCCATATCGAAGAAGGCATTAACGAAAAAACCTTCAACGCTACCCAAGCACGAGCCGCAATGAACGAATTGAAAGCATTTATAACAAATCCAGCACGAGCCGCCTATGCCCACCCACTTTTTGATACAGAGTTTTTGCCGGAAACAAATATTCCTGATATAGAGTACGCCAAAGGTGTATTTATTTACATGCCCCGTTTATGTGAATGTGTTACCCATGAGGTAAGGCTTCGGGAAGACATCAATCACTTTATAAAAGCCTTAGCAAAAATAGATAGCAATGAGGTAAAGTACAGTCATTTTGCGCAAATGATGTACATGGGGGTCATTACAAAAAGCCGAAAGTCTTATCATTATAGATTAGATGATAAACATGAAATTTTATATACACTACAAAATATCACTGAGCAATATGTAGAGTACGATGTTTTTCAAGCCTATGTGGATTTAGATGATGATATGTCTTCCTTCTTGCAAAAACGCGCACAAGAAGAAGAAAATCGTCTCACTGACGAGCAATTTAAAGTAATCATTGAAATCATAGATGATTATATTACAATCTACAAAGAAAAACTTGAACAGCTAAACACAAGCTTTAACAGTGAGCGCGATGGAATGCTTAAAAAAGTTTTCTACCGCACCATGCTTGAAGTATTTATTCAAGAGAAAAAAATCCTATCATGAGCAGTCGGGTCAACATACCTGTTATTTTTATACTCATTGGTTGTGAAGATTTTTTACCAGTACTTTCAATGACCCTTCATCATTATGTTGAAGGTACAAAGCATATTCTCATAGCAAATAAAGTAAATGAGGTTGTGCTAAAGGCAGAAATAGAACGTATTTGGCGGGAATTGATGAGCGAAAATATAGGAAATTCCGACATTGTGCGATGCAATTATATTTTGCGTACAGATGAACATGGAATAAAACTGCCCCTGATTAAAAAGACCATGGAAAAATACCTTTACGCCCTCTATCCTGCCGGCGTTTTAACGGATATTTATTGTCTTTTAAATGATACAAATTTTCTTGAAGATAGTAAAATTCGCAGAGAAGTTGTTGAATTGATAAAGGCAGAAGAAATCCAACGAAGCTACATGTTGTCAAATTTGACAAGCATGAACACCCTCATTTCAAGTAGTGATATTGCCCAAACTATTGCCCTTTTGACACTCTTCAAAGACTGCGAATCAGATTTTTATACAGCAGACCCAGATGCATCTCGATACAATGAGTTCTTTTTTTTAGAAAATTGTACAGCAGGAAAAGGATGTTTTTTAACTGCTTCAAGTACAATATTAACATTGCCTCAAAATGCATTAAAAGCCTTGATAATCACGGAACTACTCTATTATGGAAAAAATAAACCTGTTGAACATGAGCCGTCAGAGTCGTCAATAGGAATCATTCCAACACTATCCGAAATGCCAAAAGCACCTGTACCAAGCCTAGCATATCTATACGGTTTAGCCATTCCCAAAGTAAGCCGTAATGATACATTAACACGCCAACAATGGATATCAAGACTTTTTGGGCTTAGACTGGAAAGCATATTAGATGAGCAAAAAAATATAAAACAGCCCATTGAAAATAAAGCAAAAATATCAATTGAAGGACATAATTTATTCGACTTGTTACGTTATACAAGTGAAGATGGATTTTTTGCTAAAAATATAAACCAGTCTATGGAAGTTAATGGACTTAGCAATGCAGAAGCACAGCATCAGCATTGGATGAATGAAGTACCCAACTTCACAAAAAATTCAGCCAAAAGACGATTATCCTTGCTGGTTAAACAAGATTTATGGCATTATGAGCTTGCATCGGTCTATATCAATAAACGTATAGAACTTGAATATTTGCGTGAAAAAGCAAGCGGCACAACACAATATCAAGAAATCATAAAAAACTTACATCACAAATTACAAAACTATCTTGACAAGATAAATGATATTGCAAAGTCATATGAAAAAGATATATGTCAACTTACAGATGTTTTTTCTATGTTTACAAAAAATGCAGAACATTATTTTAGACAGAAATTTAACGACTATGCATTGAATCACCAAAGTGAACTTGCAAAGATTTCCAAGAAAATGACCACTTATTTAAGCAAAAATAAATTAAGTGACTATATTATCTATCTTGAAAAATATGTAGATGAACACATTATGCCTCACTTTAATCAGTCTATCGAAGACATTTTAAATGACTTTATGGCTCTTGATGGGAGTGGAAATAAAGCCGTTACACTTGGCGAATGGGCATTAAAAAACAAATTTTATAGTGTCCGTTTAAAAGTCGGATATACTGGTTTATACACTGAAGCCAATCTATTTATGCCAAAAGCTTACGGGGAAGATGTAAAAAAATATTATGAAGGACGAGGATTTGGGCGCATGAATCTCTTTGCCAAAGCAAATGCCAACTGTGTAGCCATTTTATATCACGCTGGTTCTTTTAATGTGGAGGATTTTTATTATACATTATGAAAAAGTATAGGCTAATTGAAAATAATGACCCCCATATGGCACTGAGACAAATTGATTGGAAACAAGACAATAACACGGCTATTATAACGTGGGAATGGCCGTCTAATAAAAAGGTAAAGCTTATGTTAGTATTTGAAATCCAAGACAATCCAACACTGACTCAGGAAATATTAACACATCAGCCCCATGAAGTTATCACACGGGATTTAGCATCTCAGTTTACAGCAAATATTTCAGATGAGAAGCGGAGATTTTTGCTTTGCCCTGCATACTTTACTGAGGATAAATTTATTGAAGCATATCGCCCTGTGTATGTTACAGATTGGTTTTATAAAAAAACAAAAGTAACGGCTCAAGTGATTTATAAGCCTCTATTATTTAGTCAGTTTCAAAAAGTGACTGTACGCGTAAATTCGTCAGATGTATCACAAGTTTCGTTGATTAGTCATGTTTTAAAATATGTAATTTATGAAAATGGACGTGTATTAGGCAAGTATCCCCTTGACACACATGTTATGGCAGGGGCAGCACACTTTTATATTAAGAAAAATCATGTTGTAAAATTTATACTTGACGATGGATATACCCATCTTTTAGATATTTGCAGTCATTAAAACATTGAGGTACACATACATGTTTGAAAAAAAACAAAACTATGTCATTTGTCCGTTTTGCTGCCACCGTTTTCATCCCCATGAAGCGGATTTTAGACTGTCAAAAGATAAGAAATTTGATGAAAAACTATTTGATTACTATGTAGAAGTTTTACAATTAGACAAAAAGGAAGCCAAAGAAAAATCTATGCAGTTTTTAGCTGTTGAGGTGGCAGACAATGACGCAGTTTCTTTTTCTCAGGAAGCCATAGGGAAATATGGCTTTGCCCATGAAATCACCTATCACCCCCCGTCTGGCAAAAAAATAACATCAGCAAAGCGGCTGTGTCCTCATTGTCATAATGATTTACCTATTGGCTTTGGTATGAGAGATACACTGCTTATTTCCATTTTAGGTGATGCCCGTTCTGGCAAGTCGGTGTTTTTGACTATGCTTATTGCAGAGCTTGAGAATAATTCTGATTTTGTTTCAAAATTAACTTTTATTGGAGATAAAAATGTCCGTGATAATTTTTACGAAACATATCAAAAGCCCCTTTTAAAAGACCATCAGTTAATCAATTCAACCAAGCGTAAGAAGATTCCGCCTTATGCATTTAACTTTTGGTATCAATATAAGAATGAAGAAGGTATAATAAAAGAAAATACGATTGATTTGATTTTTTATGATATCGCAGGAGAGGATTTGCGGGACGATTCTGGGATTCGCCAAAATGGTTTTAATATTAAAGATTCATCAGGACTGATTTTTCTTGTTGACCCTACCAATTTTGCCCGATTATCTGATTTATTCCGCTTCTCTGATGCTGCACTGATTGATGCTATCCCAGAAGAAAATTCTAATCAAAGCATTTTCAATACACTTTATAATTACTTTCTTGGTTTTGACCGTGAAAAAAGTCTCATTCCTATGGCACTTGTCCTTTCAAAGTCAGACTTATTTAGTTATGCCCGCTTTGATTTTTTTGACAATAAACCTGAAAATCGTATACAAAATATCTTGGATGGTGAAAACCATAAAGGTGCGCTGAATATGCCCAGTGTCAAAGGGCTTAATCAAGAGGTGCGTGAGCTGGTTTCTTATCTTGGTGAGGATGGTATTTTAAACAATGCATTAGGTTGCTTTAAAGTAGTAAGCTGTTTTGCTGTATCAAGTCTTGGTAAAAAACCCACTGTGGAGCAAATCAGTGACCCTATCACCAATGAAACCATTGAAAAAGGATATATTGACGGCCCGCTTCAGCCTTTTCGCGTTAAAGAAGCTTTTTATTGGATTCTTATGCGAAATCAGTTATTATATAAACATGAAAATAATCGGTATACACTTCATATGGCTGAGACATTGCAAACACAATATCCCAGCATACAAGCAGCCCCACAAAAACATGTACCCATTTGGAGACGTATCCTTACATTTTTTATGAGAAAGTAGGTGTAGCATGAAAATTAAAGCATCTGCCGAAGATTACTTAGAGGCAATTTTGGTGCTTCAAAAAAAGAATAGCAGAGTTAGGTCTGTAGACATTGCCAATCATTTTAATTTTGCTAAACCTACAATTAGCATAATCATGAAACAATTTCGTGACAATGGATATGTGACGATGGATAATGACCGATGTATTCACCTGACGGAAAAAGGTGCGGAAATTGCCATTCGTATTCATGAGCGGCATACTGTTTTATCTGCGGTACTTATGCATATTGGCGTTGACGAAGACACAGCCTATGCCGATGCTTGCAAAATAGAACATAATATAAGCGAAACAACTTTTGAATGCATTAAAAATTTCTATGAAAAAAGTGCTAGGCAACCAGAAGCCTAGCACTTTTTTTATTATAATTAAATCATTTCATTATATTTTACTGTAAACATTGCCTTAATAGCCGCACTGTAGATTTTTTTCACTGTATGCCGCAAATGGGGATGCTGGTCAACCAGCAGACGGGCTTGAATGCCAGAGTTTATTTCCATAATGGCGCGTTCACCACTGGTTGACTCTGCAATATCAATGGTTGCAAAGTTTATACCAATGCATTTTGCAGCACGGTCTGCTAAATTTTCTAAATCGGCAAGCCGCTTTTTATTTTGTTCAGAATTTGGAGGAATCTCAAATGCTGTTGCACCTTGAGAGAGATTGTGTTGCCAGCTCTTACCTTTTTTTTTGCCATAAGCAAAGTGAGATTTACCGTTTAAGTAAAACACGCGATATTCTGTTTTTATTTCTACATAAGGACTTAATGCCGCGTCTGGATGAATTTTAAAAATAGATTGAATGGCACACTCCAGCCCGTGAATTGTGTCACAGTAGTACACATCTTCGCCTTTTGTGCCTTTGTTAGGTTTTATGACTAATTTGCGGTTGTGTTTTTCAAAGTAACGTAAGGCCCGTGAAAGCACTCCTTCTTCATCCGCCCATTCACCTAAAAATAACGGATTATACAAAAGCGCATGTTCAATTGCAGGAATATTATTGTTTTGAAGCAAGGTAGAACAAGCGGTTTTGTCGCAAGCGATACGGTCTGCGGCGGCACTGTTTAAATCCCAATATGGCCCAAAAATGTGACGAGAAATACCATCTTTTGTAATGCACAATACATATCCTTGAGACAAACCTTCAAAATGATAGCCTTCTTCAGCGCAAATTTCTTTTATAAAAGTACGGGGCGTATTATTTATGTCCATGTTCGCATTCCTTCCGTAGTTCGCATATGTTGCATTTAGGGTTTCGTGCAATGCACACTTGGCGACCGTGTGTAATAATTTGCTGGTTGTATTGAATCCAGTGGGTAGATGGTAAAATTTTCATCAGGTCATATTCAATTTTTTCAGGGTCGGTATTTGTGGTTAATCCTAATTTTTGTGTCACACGCATGACATGGGTGTCCACTACAATACTTGGAATTTTAAAGATATGCCCACGCACAACATTTGCCGTTTTACGCCCTACACCAGATAGTGCCGTAAGGGATGGGATATCAGAGGGTAATGCTCCGCCGTGTTCAGCCAAAAGTTTTTGCGCACTGGTTTGTAAGTGGCGTGCTTTTGCACGATAAAATCCTGTTTGATGTACACCTTTTTCCAGTTTTGAAATATCTGCCGTTGCAAAGGCTTCAAGGGTTGGAAAATCTGCAAATAACTTTTCTGTTACTTGATTCACACGGTCGTCTGTACACTGGGCACTTAAAATCGTGGCGAATAATAATTGCCATGGTGTTTCATAATTTAAAAAACATACGCCATCATATGGGTATAATCTATTCAGTATTTCCAAGACGCGGGAACCTTTTACCATGTTTTTTCGCCACTGGGGCGGTTCACCAATGTCACTGAAATATTCTACAAGCTGATTGATTAAATGGTTAGAGCTAAGGGTAAAAAACGATGTCACATGAAAAGCCAAGCCCTCCGAGCTTTCTATTTTTGATACTGTGACGATATCTGTATCATCATTTTTAAGGATAGTCATTCTTTTGAGTTCCCCTCGCCAATCCCCTGGATATTCGCAGTTAGCACGGAGATATTCGTCAACAGTAAGAACTTCATTGGTATCTTCCCACTGGATAACCGCTGTTGGCTCAAAAAATGTTCGCAATTTGTCTGTATCTTGCTGAATGACTGCTTCAAAAAAACCATGAGAGTCAAAATTATTATGCATATCTATATCCCCTTCACAAACACGCCCTAGACCGCTGGGCTTGTACAGGATATAATACATGAATCCAAGGACATTTTCCAGCAAGGAGCAATCTAAATATGCAATTTATCTTAGACGTACATTGTCACACAATCAATAGTGGACATGCATATAGCACAATCAGTGAAAACGCGGCACATGCAGCTGAAATTGGACTGACACACATTGGCATATCAGACCATGGGCCAGCCATGTCAGGTGGCGCAGATTTAAACCACTTTCGTAATTTGTGGATTCTACCCGATTATATTCATGGGGTACGCATATTAAAAGGTGCGGAATGCAATATTTTAAATGCAAATGGAAAACTTGATATTCCAGGCAGTCTCTTAGAAAAAATGGATTTCGTCATTGCTTCTTTACATGGTGGCGTTATGTCACCGTCAGATAACATGACGCACACACAAGCCATCATCTCTGCAATGGAAAACAACCCTAGTATGCATATTTTAGGGCATCCTTGTGATGTCTGTTTTGAAATTGATATTGAAGCCGTTGTTTCTTCTGCGGCAAAAACAAATATTATTATTGAAATAAATAATAATTCTTTAAAGCCGGGTTTCCTCCGCTATCAAGGTGATGGAATTTTTATAGACCTGCTTAATTTATGTAAACGATACAAAGTGCCTGTGCTGGCTTCATCTGATGCACACTTTCACACTTTAGTGGGTAGTTTTGACCATGCAAAAGCAGTCATAGAAGCTGTGGACATGCCAGAATCCCTTGTGTTAAATACATGTGCAGAACGTTTCCAAGCTGCAATAGCAAGGAGACGCTCATCATGAGAAATATCATAGGGCAACTCAATCCATCTCAACAAAAAGCCGCTTTACACAAAGATGGCCCTCTGCTTATTTTTGCAGGTGCAGGGTCAGGAAAAACGCGAGTACTTACATACCGCGTAGCCCATCTTATCAATGAGGGTATCGACCCCTATCATATGATAGCCATTACATTCACCAACAAGGCGGCAAAGGAAATGCGTGAGCGTATCACAGCCATTACGCCCCTTGGTGAACAAGTATGGGTTAGTACTTTCCACGCGGCTTGCACAAGAATTTTACGCCGAGAAATTGAAGCCTTGGGCTACGACCGTGCCTTTTCAATCTACGACACCGCAGATACAACACGGCTTTTAAAAGAATGTATAAAAGATAAAAATTTAAGCGATACACATTATCCTGTGAAGTATGTACAACAGGTTATAAGTGGGCAAAAAAATGAGCTTATATCCCCTAGAGATTATGAGCGTCTTGTGGCTGGAAACTTTAGAGAAAGTAATATTGCAGATGTTTATGCCATGTATCAAGACCGATTAAAGGCAAGCAATGCGCTGGATTTTGACGATATCATTTTTCAAACAGTAGAACTGCTTAAAAACCATGAGGACATCCGACAGAAATATCAAAACCGCTTTCGCTATGTCATGGTTGACGAATACCAAGACACAAACCATGCCCAATATGAACTTGTGCGGCTAATTTCTGGATATGCACAAAATTTATGCGTGGTTGGTGATGATGACCAAAGTATATATGGCTGGCGAGGGGCAGATATTAAAAATATTTTGCGTTTTGAGACAGACTACCCCGGTGCAGCGGTGGTTAAACTAGAGCAAAATTACCGTTCATCTCAAACCATTCTGGATGCGGCAAATGCTGTCATTTCCATCAATGAATCCCGTGCATCCAAACGTCTGTGGACGGAAAATGGTAAGGGCCAGCAAATTCGTTTATATACTTCTGTAGATGAACGTGACGAGGGCGCATTTGTAGCCCGCACTATTTCCGAAGAAGTCCGTCAAGGTGCAAGTCTTAACGATTTTGCCATTCTCTACCGTACCAATGCCCAATCTCGCGGTGTGGAAGACCAGCTTGTCATGGCTGGCATTCCGTATCGTATTTTTGGCGGTACACGCTTCTATGAACATATGGAAATTAAGGATATCTTGTCATACCTCAAAGCCATAAACAACCCCGCAGATGATATGGCTTTCCTGCGTATTATCAATGTCCCCCGCCGTGGCATTGGTGCGGCAACAATCAATAAAATCCAAGTCCACGCCATAGAAACGGGTACGACTTTTTACCATGCAATAACCCATGCTGACCAAGTCTCGGGGCTTGGTAAAAAAGCAGTAGATGTAAAAAAATTTGCTGATTATATGGCAGAATGTGCAGACTATACCGCAGAACATTCTGTGGCAGACCTTATCCGAAAAATTTTAGACGACACAGACTATTTGTCAGCCATAGTAGATGGCACACCTGAAGGTGAAGAACGGGAAGCCAACATAAAAGAATTATTGGCAAAAGCTCGTGCATTTGAAAATGAATCTGAAGATACGTCTCTTGCAAAATTTTTAGAAGATGTAGCACTTGTTGCAGACATTGACAATTATCAAGAAGATGCCAATGCTGTGGCACTCATGACATTGCATAGTGCAAAAGGACTTGAGTTTAATTCTGTTTTTATGGTGGGTTTTGAAGACAATCTATTCCCATCATCCCGCAGTATAGACAGTGGGCAAGACCACGAAATGGAAGAAGAACGCCGTTTATGTTATGTAGGTTTTACTCGCGCCCGTAAAGTACTATATATTTCCCACGCAATAAGCCGCCGCCGCTTCGACCATATTGCAAGAAATGCCCCTAGTAGATTTTTGGCAGAAGTCCCAAAGGAATGTATAATCCCTGTCAATGCCTATGGTAAACCAAGAGAAAATGCCCAAAGACCAATGATGTCAAGCCCAGTATCTCATCAAAAGCCAAAGCCAGCCTTCCAAATGCCCAAAGCCTCACCAACCCGTCCAATACCCACAAAAACTAATCTGCCAAATTACAAAGTAGGCGACAAAATAAATAACGCCAAATATGGGCAAGGACAAATTATGGCAATAGAGCCTGCAGGGGCAGATTATGAAGTAACCATTCAGTTTTTAACCGCAGGGCGGAAAAAATTTATGGCACATTTTTTAAAATTAACAAAATTATAATTTTTCAACAACATGACATACACTCCGAAAGAAACAAAACTAAACGAGGTATTTGTATGGACAATACTAGCAATCTTATTGTAAAAAGACACAGTCTTAACCATATTTTTAATGAGCTTAAAAACTATCAAGTTGTTGCAGTATGCGCACCTGCTGGCTATGGCAAAACGGTAGCCGTAACCCAATGGCTGGGGAAAGGCGACTACGCAAACGCCATTTATTATATAGATGAAATTGACAATAATCCCTCGTACTTTTGCGAACGATTTTGCAAGGCACTCTGTGACTGTCAACCTCAAAACCAAATCCTTGTTGATATTGTTTCTCATGAGTCTTTCCAACACGCCCCAGATAAATTTTCCGCACGTGCCATATCTGCCCTTTCCAAGAAAGAGCAAGCAGTGCTTGCTATAGATGATGTACACCTTATTCATAGTGATGCAGTCTTAAAACTTATGCTTATTTTCATTAAGCGTTTGCCAAAGAATTTTCAAGTTATTTTGATTAGCCGTCACGATTTGCCACATGGTCTTTCAGAATTATGGTTAAAAGGTCAGGTTGGTCGTGTCAATGCAGAGCAGCTACTTTTTAACAATAAGGATATAATGGCTCTGTATAGAAAGCGGGGCGGTCAAATCACAAACAAGCAAGCCGAGGAGATTAACAGGCAGACTCATGGTTGGGCGATTGGGATTAAGGCTTATTTATTGTCCGATGGAGAATTGTCTGAACAAATATATAATTATTTGGGCGACTTCATTCAAATAAACATATGGGAAAAGTGGGACGAAAAAACACACAACTTTATGATTTGTACAGCAAACTTGCGTGAGCTTATACCTTCTTTGTGCAATGCACTAACAGGATTGGATGACAGCGATAAATTTCTCGAAGAGCTTGTGCAAAAGGGAGCTTTTATTACTCGACTGCAAAAGGAGTCTTATCGCTATCACCATCTATTTCAACAATTTCTTACGGAAATGGCTCAAAAACATGGAGAGGAATTTTTACAATCTCTTATAGAAAAAGAAGGGTATTGGCATTTATCTAAAAATAATTTCTATAGTGCCATTGATTGCTTTATAAGATGTAAAAATCATGATGGCATAAAAAAGTGTTTTGAACTGCTAAAAGTTTCAGACCATAATTATTTTTCTATCGAAAGACTCTTACCCATAATAAAGCACCCTGAAGTGGTTGCTACTGCCGAAAAATATCCGAGGCTAATCTATCTGATAGCTTGGTTTACTTTTGCCGAAGGCGATGTAGAAAATGCTGTTTTGTATATGGATTCGTTTTATGCCAGATGCCCTGAACGTGTTTATAGCGTTTTCTTTATGAATTTATTTGATTTTCGCAAATCTTTAATCCAAATTATAAATGGGATAAGCGAACAGCTTACTAAGCCTGAATATACCACTCCAAAATGGAGCCTATCTTTTCATATGCCGTTGGTTCACCGTGGCCAAACTGATTTTTCAGATATGGTCATTTCCGATGCATCTGAAAATTTTAATGTTTTAATGACAAAAGTAGGTAGTTGGTTATTTCGCGATGAAACTCAAATGCAAGTGAACTCAATACTTGCGGGTCTGTATTACGAACAGGGACAACTAGAAAGGGCGCATAAGTATGCCTTAGAATCAATTACAGAAATGAGAAATCATTTTACGTCAGAAGCAAAATTCTGTGCAATGTCTATTTTTGTTTATGTGTTAGATTCGATTGAAGAGTCAGAAGAAGCAACCGCAGTGATAGAGTCTATATCAAAGATGATTGAAGAAGATAGAGCGTATCATCTGAGCAATAACTTTAACGCACTTATTATACGCCGCAAATTTACTAAGGGTTGCAAAGTAATTGCGGAGAACTGGATTAAAAAACAAAGCATAGATAGCCCAACCTTGTGGAGCATGTATGCTGACTTTACTACATGCAGAGCATTTATAACGACTGGAAAATACGATTCTGCCCTTGTTTTACTAAGAAAAATTCTAAAAATTGCCAATGCTTATAATAGGGTGTTGGATATTATTGAAGCACAGGTTTTAATGGCAACTGCCTACTGGATAAAGAAGCGAAGGTTTCAAAATGAAGCATTTGAGTGTTTGGAAAATGCGGCTCGTGCGGCTCATCCTTATGGATATGTACAAATATTTACAAATGAAGGCTCTGTCCTTGCCAGTATGCTATATAAGCTAAAAAAACGTATTGAGCTACGTGGGGGAGAAGATGAACAGCTTATCAGCTTTATCAAGATGTTATACCTTGAAACTAGAGATAGCATAAGTGACAAACTGATAAATGAATCAGAAAAACAAGCTTCCTTAAAATTCACAGATAAACAAAAAGAGGTAATAGCTTTGCTTTGTGAAGGTAAAAGCTACAAGGAGATAACAAATACTCTGGGGATAAAATCAGAAGCTCTACGCTCTCGTATTGTACTGATTTATAGTAAGCTTGAAGTGTCAAACGCAATAGATGCGGTATCAAAGACAAAAGCAATAGGTTTGCTGACGTAATAAAAAAGTGTCTACTTTGAAAAAAGGTGACACTTTTTTATTGTTTTCCAATATTTTCAATAATGAGGTTATATATCAAAGGAATATCGAAAAAATAAAAAAACGCTACATCAAGAAAATATACCCCCTTGATGCGCTTAGTGGCAACCAATTTTTTATGATATTATTAAAACAAGAAAAATTAAATGGAGGAATGTATCATGAAGAAAAAAGTTATGTTGTTTGTTGCGGCATTATTTGCCGTGATGTTGGTGTCTGGTTGTGGAGATTCACAAAGTCTCTATGAAGTAGGTACACCTAATTCATTTGGTGATTTCGTAACCGCATCTCTTAACGGTTCTGAAACAATTACCCCTGCTGAGTTTATGGACAATAATCTTACTGTTGTTAAATTTTGGGCAACGTGGTGTGGGCCATGTGTAAGCGAATTGCCTGTTTTGCAACGTGTTACTGAAGAATATGGAAACCGAGGCGTAGAGGTTATTGGGTTTATGTTCGATGCAGTACACTTTGAAGACGGTTCTCGCGATGATGAATCCATAAATCACGCATTTTCACTGCTTGAAGTTGCACCTGACTTCCGCGCCTTTGTGCCAGATAGTCTAATCTTGAACTATATTAACGACCATGTTCCATTCTTACCAACGACATATGTACTCAATTCAAATGGCGAAATCGTGTACCACAAAGTGGGTGCTTCAAACTTCAATGAGTGGAGTGGTCTACTTAATGGCCTGTTAGCCGATGAGTAGTGCCATGGATATTATTAGAGATAAAACATTGTGGGTGCGTATTTTGTTGTTGGTTTTCGGTGTCATCTTTCTATTGTTAGGGATTTTCAGGGAAGAGGTAGCCCTTATACTGACGCGTTCAACTAACATATGTCTGGAGTGTATTGGTCTTGGCTAAAAGAATAAGTTTTAGGAGAAGTGTACAGGTTGGATGGACACTGCTTACCAATGGCTATCTACCCGGTTTTCTTCAAGGTAGGATTTACACAGGGCGGTTAAAATCCATTTGCGTTCCGGGCTTGAATTGCTATTCATGCCCTGGTGCGTTTGGTTCTTGTCCTATCGGCTCTTTACAGGCTGTAATGAGTAGTGCGCGCTACAACTTCTCGTTCTATGTATTTGGCTTTCTGTTACTGGTTGGGGGCTTGTTCGGTCGCCTTGTTTGTGGCTTCCTTTGCCCATTTGGGCTATTACAAGACCTACTTCACAAAATTCCCTTTGTGAAGAAAATAAAAACCTTTCCCTTTGATAAGCAACTGAGGTACTTAAAGTATGCAATTCTATTGATTTTTGTGCTTGCGTTGCCATTATTTGCCACAACTGCAGCTGGAATAGGTATCCCGTGGTTTTGCAAATACATTTGTCCCGCTGGTACATTAATGGCTGGTTTGCCGCTTATAACGCTGAATCCATGGATGCAAGGTGTTATTGGCGTTCTGTTTTTCTGGAAGCTAGGCATTTTGATTTTTATTGTTTTGCTGTCCATAGTCATTTTTCGTCCATTCTGTAAATACATTTGCCCCCTTGGTGCGATATACGCTATGTTCAATAAGGTTTCATTGTTCAGGTACCGTGTTTCCAAGGAAAAATGTGTAGATTGCAAAGTGTGTAACAAGGCCTGTGAAATGAACATAAGCCCATATACCCAAACGAACCATCCCGAATGTATACGCTGTGGTGACTGTAAAAAGGCCTGCAAGTTTGGTGCAATCACCTCTGGCTTTAAACTTAAAGGTAAATAAAATGCAGCGTTAGCCAGAATAAAATATACTCCGCAAACACGAAGGTGGATTTTAACATGAGAAAAAGACTGGTAATTTGTGCTTTTGCTGTTTTTGGAGCTTTGCTTTTTTCTGCTTGTGCTTATGATACAGCCACCAACAGCGGATATTTAGAGCAGAGAGCTTATGGAAGGGAGTCAACCAAACAGCAAAACCGCATAGCAATAGATTTAGGCCGAAGCTTTAACATTGGTATGGAATACAATGCCTTACCGCAAACAGAAGAGGAGTATATAGCTGCTTTTGCTCGTCAGCTTGCAACATATAATCAAATTGCGCCTTATTTATGGGTGGGCAACATTATGGTCAATATGTCTGCTGTTATTGGAAATTACAATAACAGAGAGCAATTTTGGTTTATTTATCCCGATGGAACATTTAGGGAGCTAACAAGACAAGAAATATCAACCCAAAGACCTTATCACGATTTTGACGATGGCTCTGCATTTTGGTTTCAAGAGTATGGCACGTTTTTTGAAGATAACACAGGCTTTTATAGTTTTATCAACATGAGTGAAGGCTCTGCTGAAACAGATATAAACAGAAGACGAGAACAAATCGGACGTGGCAACGTAGAGCATATGTCCATGCTTTTGCATGGTGCAGGACATGCCCACATAGAAGGTGCTACATTTGAATACACATCGCCAATACCAACTAGAGCAGACCGCCCCTTGGACACAGAAGCGAGGTTAATGCGGGCTTTAATAATTGAACAACTGCTTGATGCCCTTGCAAGCCCTGATGATATTAGCTATGTGCTAAAGGTTTTATCATCTTTTAGACATTATCAAAAGTATCATAATGAAGATTATCTTGTCACACGCCATTTCGACACAGCAGAAGGTATAACACAATGGTTTGATGTAGCTGGTACGCTTTTTGCCGCTTATCCTGAGCAAATTAAAACAGATGAAGACCTGCACGCCGCTTTTAGCTTTATAGCGAGATACCACAGAGAAGGAACTTGGTGGACACAATCTGTAGGAGCTGTTCGTGAAGCGTATATTATAGGCTCTTTGGCGGGTTTTTTACTGGATAGATACATTGACAGGTTTGATTGGCAAATAAGGTTCACACAAGAAATTACAAATCCGCTTCAACTACTTTTAGACCATTTTGAAGAAAGTGATTTACCCGAATTTAACCATGTTTTCACACAAGAACAGAAAGATGCTGTAGATGCTATGGTTAAAAGCAATTTTGGTAATGTAGCAATTGTATTAGGTGATTTTGTTACATTATTACAAAGTGTCTTACCTGAATATGATTTTGCTGTTGACGATTTTGAAGCATTTATTTCTGCCGAAACATGGATGATGATAGAAGCGGGCTGGATTTTAAGTATACATGATGCCATGCTAAATAAAGAATCTGCCGAAGGCATAGTGAGACAGATATTGGGCAGAGACATAGTATTTGACTTTGTGCAAGGGCATCAATGGGACGCAAGCTTAGGGAGTGCGCCAAAGGATTGGACACCTGTTTTGGTTTTTAGAGATGCTTTTGCTATTGTTGAATATTTAGAAAAAGAGCTTTCTTTTGAGTTTTTAAGTAATACTGGCAATATCACAATAAATGAAGCTTTTACCGTGATACGGAGTATGAAGGCAGGAATTGATGCACCTTATGTGCCAAACTTTGACCCAGCCTTTCCATTTAATTCATCACTCTTTAATACTGATTTGCTTGAGAGGACACCCTTGCTTGTGTTCAATCTTAATAGCACAACCTATCTTTATAGAGGTGAAGAGCAAGAAAGCCCTGTGGCAATGTTTGATGACGTTGAAGTAAACCAATACATGCTTCCACTGCGCATTGTAGCAGAAGCTTTAGGTTTTGAGGTTGAATGGGATGGACAAACACAAAGCGTGACGATGACACGAAGTGATGAAGTAATTGTCGTTACGGTAGGTGTGCAAGTCATCGGCGAGATGCGTCCTGATGTTATCAATATTCCGACTATGGTTGACGGCAGAGTATTTATCCCTGCATCTTTTGCATCTTTTAACATGGGGGCATATGGTTGGGGACGCAGAGATGTTGGGCAATATATTATTTTTGACAGACCCAGTCTACATGACGGCATTTTACATGACATGAACGGCATGTGGATTTATAGCGGTGGGTTGCCATCAGAGGTTTTAATGATTATCGAAGGTGATGTCTTCAAGATGTCCACCCGCTCTACATGGGAAATGCCGCCTGCGGCAGAGGACTTTCAGGGTGTTCCAAGAGAATACTTAGGAAATGATGTCTGGCGTTTTTGGGATATAGGCACTGTCTCATTTGAAAACACGGAAGATAATATTTTGATGCATATTATGCTAGATGCTGTCGGCGAAGTTTTTACACAAGTAATTACAACGCCTGATACAAATACAATGATTACTCATGAATACAACACCGAGTCACGCTTGTTTAGGTTTGTTGAAGCTATGAAGGTGGGATAAAGATAAAGAATGAAGTAATCCAAGTTTAGAACCTTACAAATTACCAAAAACATTAAGATTTGCAAGTCACTTTTACTGTTTTGTTTTTACGATGCTATGTTTTATTCAAACACCCGAAGAGACTTACCCTCTTCGGGTGTTTTTGTATTTTTTTGAAAGATTTTTTCACAAAGCACGCGCCCCATCGCTTTCCTCATTCATCAACCGTAACCTAAAATGATGACTGATAAAGCGTATCACAAAGTAAATGAGCAATTAAAAAGCGATTATAAGATTGCCTCCGTTTAGTATTTTGTGCTTGACAATTATTATACTCCCATGATGAAATTACATATATCAGCACAAAGCCTAAAAGAAAGAAATGTAGGCTTCCGTAAATGAAAACAACTCCACTAAACATAGGCGAGGTTGACGAGCAAGGAGGTGATGTTGAAACAAGTGCAAGTGAAAATAATTTTATATGCTTCTATGAAATAAGACATACTGTTGTCCTGTTAATCCTGCTAGGATATTAAAAAACTTTAGAGAGGTGAAAAAAATGAGCAAAGAAATTACTAAAAAAGCAGGGGATATTATTAACTCAAAAACAGATTTTGTAGGCGGTGGAATGGAGGGATATGCCGCACTTTCTCTTATTGATGAAAACGGATATCCTTCTGCTACAACATTTGCCATTGTAAAAGCAGACGGCATAAATTGGATAACATTTGCCACGGGAATTGAAAGACCGTATATCGATAGAATCCACAAAAATAACAAGGCTTGTGTATGTATCAATTCCAGTAAGTATACTATTAACCTTGTTGGTACAGTTGAAGCTTTAACCGACATCGAAACTAAAAAAGCCAATTGGCTTTCGGTTTCAGGTATGGAGGAACATTTTAGTGGGCCTGAAGACCCAGGAATGCTAGTGATACGTTTTACAACAGAACGGTATAGTATATTTTTTGATGACGGTAGCTATGTCAGTGAAAGCTTAAAGGGTACAGAGAAAAAGGCAGAACCTGTAGTCGAGCCTATGATTCAATTCGATGGGGATTGTGAAGAAGCAATCGAAGTATACCAAAAAGCTTTTGGTGCAAAACTGATTCATTTCATGCGTTTCTCTGAAGCAGACCCGCAAGATTGGCAATCTGTCGAAGATACTAAAGATTTAGTATATCATGCACAAATCATGATTGGCAGTCAGCGTATTCTTCTATGCGACAATCTTTTTAATGACTTACCCAGAGGACATTCTGTGTATCCCGTTATCACATTTAAGACAGTTGACGAAGTTAAAGCCGCTTACAATATTCTTGCTGACGGCGCAACCATTAAAACTCCTCTAGGAAAAACAACATATAGTGCCTGTATCGGTTCTCTTGTTGATAAATTCGGTATACACTGGGATTTAATGGCTCAATAGAAAGGATGAAAATATGAAAGATTTAATCATCAAAAATATCAGCGACATCGAACCTATGACTTATAAAAATTACGAGGGTAAAAATCATTTTTTAGCAAAACCAGTGATTCCATGGGACGATGTAGATAGCTGCTCGGCGGCATTTATTGAGGTACCTGTAGGTCAATGTTCATATGTCAACCATTGGCATGTACAAAGTGAAGAAGTTTTCTATATCATCAGCGGTAAAGGAAAACTTCGTACCTTTTATGGTGAAAAAGATGTAAAAGCCGGTGATATGTTGTGCTTCCCAACAGGAGAAAAAGGTGTCCATCATATTGCAAATGCGTCTGATACGGAGCCGCTTATTTACATTGATTTTGCTTCAAAACCTAAAGTAGACATTGCAATAGAACCAGACACAAATCAAGTCGCAATTTATGGTCAGCATATACCGACTTATACATTAGACTTGCCTAAAAAGTAATCAAATAAAAGTAGCTAAGATTAACGTAATTCTAAAACTAACATAAGTTATTAAGGATTACGTTTTTTTATAGTTGTAGAAAGGTGAAATAACCATGTTATGTAAAAATATTTTAGAACTAATAGGTAACACACCTATGCTGGAGCTTAAACGGCTTACTAGCATTCATCATATAACTACTCCCATTGTAGGTAAGCTGGAAAGCTTCAATCTCACTGGCAGTGTAAAAGACCGTGCTGCATCAGCAATGCTTATCCATGCAGAAAAATGCGGAATGATATCACCTGATACTGTCATCATTGAACCTACCAGCGGCAATACAGGCATTGCACTCGCCGCTTTATCGGCAGCCAAAGGGTATCGTCTCATTTTAACTATGCCGGAAACCATGAGCATTGAGCGCAGAAATTTGCTTAATATTTATGGTGCGGAACTCATCCTGACGGATGGTGCAAAAGGAATGAAGGGCGCAATAGAAAAAGCTGAACAACTCATCGCAGAAATACCAAATACCTTCATGCCAAGTCAATTTACAAATTCAGCGAACCCCATGATTCACCAAACATCCACTGGACCAGAAATATGGGAAGACATGCAAGGTGAAATAGATATCTTTGTCGCAGGGGTTGGCACAGGAGGTACAATAACAGGGGTTGGCAATTTCTTAAAGCAAAAGAACTCCAACATACAAATCATCGCCGTAGAACCTGCGGCTTCACCTGTTTTATCCCAAGGAAAACCTGCCCCACACAAAATACAAGGTATCGGTGCAGGTTTTATTCCAGATATTTTAGATACAAAAATTTATGATGAAATCATTACAGTAAGTAATGAAAATGCATTGACTACAATGGGTCAGCTTGCTCAAGTTGAAGGCCTCCTATGCGGCATTTCTTCTGGTGCAGCCGCCTATGCTGCTTTGCAAATCGCTAAACGTCCAGAAAACGCAACCAAAACCATTGTAACTGTCTTACCTGACACGGGAGAGCGGTATTTATCATGCTTCAACTAATAAAAACTATAAAAAAACGCGACCCAGCCATTCATTCATGGCTGGAGACGCTTTTATACCCTGGATTATGGGCAATTGTTTTCCATAGACCTGCACATCTTTTATACAGATGTAAGTTGTTTTTTATCGCACGGCTTATTTCCCAATGCACGCGCTTTTTTACAGGCATAGAAATACATCCTGGTGCGCAAATTGGCAACGCAGTATTTATCGACCATGGCATGGGTGTAGTCATTGGAGAAACATGTAAAATTGGCAATCATGTACAAATGTATCATGGTGTTACCCTTGGTGCAACAAGCAGTGAGAAAATTCAGCGGCACCCCATCATCGGTAATCATGTTATCATCGGCGCAAACGCAACAATTCTTGGGGCAATCACCATCGGTAATCACGCAAAAATCGGTGCGCACGCCCTTGTAATAAAAAATGTCCCCGACAATGGATTAGTTTTGGCTGAACCTAGTCACTATAAAATTGAAAGCTAACCACAATATTAGTTTCTTCCATAAATCCCTGCAAAATATATTTAATCTAAATTATCTTGTATAACTCTGGGACTGCATTTTTATAAAAAATAAAAAACAAGTCATTGGTTTCACAAATACAAAATTTACTATCACTTAAAGCTTTTGCAAAGGAGTGATGTAATTTTTTTTCGCCATTTTTTTTATATGAAACTGCTTTTTGAAATTTATTCTTTAAAAGTTGGTAAAAGCTAGATAAATTAACGCCTTGGGTACTTAATAGCGCGTGGAAACGTTCATGTGTGGCGCATTTATCCAGCACTTGAACGATTTGAACACTAAAATCAAGTTCAGAGGAAAACTTTGCTGGTAAAGCTTCTTTTATAATCCCACGCTGTGTTATTTCATTTTTATTTTCATCATTTTGTGTAGGAATCAATGACTCAAGCATGGTTACATACTCAAGCTCCAAGGGTTTATCTTGAGATTCAAATAGCTCATCATCCAAAATACTATTCGCAGGATTATAGTTTGGAGGCATTTTATAAATAAATAAATTATACTTATCCATATATTCTGATAGATAATGAAAGTAACGAGCGTATTGACCTTTCATACGTAGTTTAACATTCTTTTTTAGTCCTTCAAAATGAAAAACGAAAGAAGAATCATTGGTATATAGTATGACATTACGCACATCAAATAACGATAATTTTTCAAGTGCTTGTATCGCAGAAAAAAAATCCCCTTGCTTAAATAGACTGTGCATTGTGTAATGTCCTGAAAACACATGTTGAATATTGTTATGAAGAATAACACAGCTCCATACAAAAATATTTTTATCCTTGTTGATTTTAGAATCACAATACACAGAGGTTAATTTTCCTACTATGGGCAATAGCCTATTGGTAAGTAATTGTGGATTAGCCATAAAAGTAAACATTTCAGGGGGTTCAATCTCTGTAATGTTTTTTTGTATTGCTTTCAATAATTCTTTATATGCAATTTTGTGTGCAGGATTTCGCGTTCTACGAATTTTACGAACATCTAAATTGTATTTGTGCTGATACTGAGTCAACTGAATGATAAAATGACCATGTTGCCCCTTGTGTTTCTGGTCTGAATCTAATTTCAGTTTATTGAAGTGAGCCACAATGGGCGAATGGTCGGTAAAAAGTATTACATCACTTACATCATCAAATGAGGATAGTTTTTCAAGTGCTTGCACTATTGCAAAAAACTCTCCATGATTCAACATTTTGTCCATCAAGCTATGTCCAGAAAATGTATGCTCTACACGATTGTGAACAATAACACAGCCCCATGCATAAAGCGTCTCGTTTGCGCTCATATCAGAGTAAACATATGTCATTTTATATTACCATCTCCAATGTTATATTTAAGGAACATCTCACGCTTTATTATACACGGAGTTGTACATGCTGGTAAATACATAAGAAAAACATTCTCCACAAATCACCTATATTATAAACCTTATATTGGGGAATACTTAGGTCATTAAGATTATTTTGGAGTGATTGATATGGAAAAAAAGAAACGTAGTGATAAAACCAAAGAAAAATATGCTAGTGTTGCTGTCTACGAAGACCCCCGTGACGGGTTTGAAAACTACCGCTCTGGAATTGAGATTACGAACCAAGTCGCAATGGATGATGAGATAATACCAGATTAAAGCAATTTTCTGAATGCTAAATCAAAAAACCGCTTAGAATCAACATTCTAGGCGGTTTTTTGTACAAAGGCGATTTTATTCAATGGGTTGGGATGAACGCTTAATGATATCTTCTATTTGTATTTCAGCTTGTTTATATTTGTTTAAAAATGCGTTTTGTAGTATATCATGAATCGTATCACCCATATCAGGATGGTGGGTAAAATCCTGTAAACTTTCCGAAATCACTTCAATCCCATCTACATCAAAATCATCAAGTGCCCTTTTTAACGCAAGCAGATTATCTTTCATAAAATCAATATTAAAAACCTTTTCATCATAGTTTTTTGCATTGTTGTCTAAAAACATGTTGATATTTTCAAGCAATGCTTCAAGTTCCATAGCAAAATCATCATGATAATTGACTATGAAATCTATGTCATTTCTTATGCTCGCTTCTTCCATAATTTTTGCTTTTTCAGAAAACACTTTCGCACCAATGTTGGCACTGGCTGATTTTAAGGCATGAATATAAGTGGCATAAAGGAGCAAATTATTTGTTTTAAGGCAATTTGATAACTCGATTATTTTTGTTAGGCTATCTTTATGAAATGTTGTAAGGATGTCTATATACCTTTTTATATCGCCCCCTGATAGTAATAATCCATTGGTTGTATCTACACCTTCTATATGAATATCAACAGATTCTCTCGTGTGTATAGTCACAGGTTGGGTATATTGTTGCTTTTCCTTTGGTATCCACTTTGCTAATATTTCATTTAATTTAATTATTTCAATAGGCTTTGAAAGAAAATCATCAAAACCATTTTGCAGGAACATTTCCCTTGCACCAACAATCGCATTGGCAGTAAGAGCAATAATCGGCAGATTTTCGTATGCACCATGATTAAGGCTTCTGATAATCTTAACAGTTTCAAGTCCATCCATCTCTGGCATCATGTGGTCCATAAGCACAAGGTCGTAATGATTCACTTTAACTGCGGCTATGGCTTCTTTTCCGCTTAAACATGTGGTGATACCTACTTCATAAGGTCTCATCAATCCTTCACATACTTTTAAATTGGTTTTTATATCATCAACCACCAATATTTTTGCTTCTGGCATGACAAAGTATTTATGTTGGCGCGAATCAGCAGAATTGATACGTTGTTCACCGCTAAATAAATTAACGATTGGCAATAAATAAACAGGCATTCTTATGATAGGGAAGCTATCGCCCTCATTTACATTATAAAACGCCTCATATGAATCTATTAACATCACAACTTCAACCTTCAGCTTATTATGCTTTACTATATTTTGCGCAGTATAGACATAATCTGCTTCTGCAAAAATATAGTCAAAATCCTCTTCTAAAAGTTTAAACTGTAAGTCGGCTTCGTCTGTAGCAATACTAAAATCTACATCAAGGGCTTGAAGAGAACGTAAAATATAAACTATTTCTATTGGTGTTCTACAGTACACCAGCACACGCTTGTTCCACTGCCCAAGTTTTTCATATCCAGACACGCCTACTTTCTGGGCAAGGTTAATGATAAATTCACTGCCTTTATCATATTTTGAGTAGGCTTCAATACTTCCGCCCATGAGCTTAACAAGGTTTTTTGTTATGGCAAGCCCTAAACCTGTACCCTCAACATTCATATTTTTATCTAAATCAAACTGCGCAAATTCATCGAAGAGCCTGCCCATGTCCTCAGGTTTTATACCTATCCCTGTATCGTTTACCCTTATACAAAGACGAACGAAGTTATCGTCAGCCTTCTTACTGGTAATCTCCAATGCAAAATGCCCTTTTTTTGTATACTTGGCGGCGTTGGCCAGCAAGTTTAATATCACTTGCCGCAACCTAACCGCATCCCCGAAAAGCGCATTGGGTACATCACGCCCGATGTATACCATAAATCGTACATCTGGATTGCTAAGGCGCATTTTTATGATGCTGATTACATCATTGATAACAGAATGGAAAAGATATGGCGTATTCATAATTTCCAATTTACCGCTTTCAATTTTAGAAAAATCCAAAATATCATTGATAATGGAAAGCAGATGGTCACCAGAATGTTTTATGACCAGTGCTTGCTCACGGGTTTCTTTGGTAATTTTATCTCGTAAAATAATTTCGGTCATTCCCAAAATAGCATTCATTGGTGTACGTATTTCATGGCTCATTCTCGCTAAAAAGTCTGATTTCGCACGATTCTCATGCTCTGCTATTTCGGCACGGTGTTGTTTTGTAATATCAAAATAAAAACCTTCAAGCAACAAGGGCGTACCATCCGATGTCCTTGTCGCAACATGACTGCGTTCCCATATCCATTTTTCTGTACCGTTCTTTGTGATTATTCTAAAAACTGTATCCAGAGGCAGACCGATATGGAGTGTCTCTTCATTGAGACGGAACAGTTCATCTCTATCATCAGAATGCACTATGTCAAGAAAGTCAAAACTACCACTCATCAATTCCTCTGATGTATAGCCAGTGAGTTCTTCACTGCCCATACTCACGAATACAAGGGTAAAGTCTGGCGGATTATTAGTGCATTGATACGCCATACCGGGTAGATTATTTAAGACATATTGATTCCGCCTTATCAATGCGCGTTGTTCGACACTTGACAATGCCATTGCCATAAAATCCCCAAGACTGGTTGCAAAATTTTGCTCATCAATGCTCCATTCACGCATATTAGGATATTGTTTATTGCGAAGCTGCTCAATACATACCATGCCTACAAACTCACTGCCGACACGTATAGTTGCTTCAAGTATCGAGCATATATTAGGGTCAAAAGTATCCCAAATACCGTCAAGGGGATTAGGCTTACTGGTATCATTTATAACAATAAGACGTTCATATTTGAGTAATTCTGTATATTCAGGAACATCTGATAAAGCAAAATCATCACGAGAAAATGTATTCCCATGGGTATAACAGTAATAACTTATTGCCTTTAGCATATTCTTTTCTTCATTTAAAAGCCAAATCCCAACACGGCTAACATTTAACGCAAGGCAACCTTCTCGACTGACAACTTTTGCAGCCTCATCTAAACTTCCGTTTGTAAACTCCGGAGATTTAACAATTTTGGCCAATACATTATTGAGTTCCTTCGCAAATGCAACCCGTTCTATTTCCCTAACTCGCATACTTGATGTCACATCAGTAATATCAATGAATCTGCCTTTAATATTCCCCTTTAAGCAAATAGAATTAACCTTAAAGTGTCTCGTTTCTCCGTCCACTATGACACGGGCAGTATTCACTTGATTTCCTTCTACTTTTAGAACATTTGCAATCATCTTTGCCATATCACGGTTATGAAACAAATCTAATAAGGGTCTTCCAATGGCGTAATCTGCATTATCTATATTTGCAAGTTTTGTTAGTCTATCACTTAGGAAAGTGACTCTGTTTAATGCATCAACCATCACAACCAAATTAGGCGTTGTCATAAGCATGGTGTAAAAAGTTGTCATAGAGACATTGGATACTGACTGCCTGTTTGTAACGTGCCTAAGTGCTATAAAAAGAGCAAACTGACAAAATACAACAAAAACCCAACTGAAATAAGCAACCCTATCTGTTGGTGACCATCCCTCAATAATATGTTCTAAAAGCACAAGAAAAACAAACACAAGGACATTAAGAAATAAAGCAAATTTAACAAAAGACCTTAACTGAAGATACGCTATGCTTAAAGCACAACATGTGACTAAAGCAACGAAAAAATAAGGCATTTGTATGCCATTTGCCAAAAAGATTGAAAAAAATAGTCCTGAAGTCATAATTGACGGTATTAAAAAAGCAATTATTGCAACTTTTTTAATAAAAATTAGTATGACCATCATCAAAATAAGTACACTAACAACAGACACAATAAAAATTGTTGTAAAATATGAATATTCAAAAGAACTAAAATGTATCCCTCGTATTGCGGCATAAAAGACAACCATTAACAAGGCAAGTACATTTGCCCAACGGGCATGTATCCGGTCAAAACCTTTTTTAGTTATCATCTTTGATGCTCCTCACATATTCAAGTCTATCAGGCGCAACAATTTTCACAGCAGAAGGAATAATTTTAGCATCTATTTTAGCGGAGCAAAAAGTCTCACCATCAACATTGACATAGATAGGCGCATTAGAGCGTATGACCACTTCTTTCGCGCTTTTATGATGCAAAACCTTGGGGTGTTTGTAGTACCTTCCTTTAATAAAGTCCTTGGCTACAATAAAAAAATAAGGATTTGCTCTACAACTATGAAGCATAATTTCCATTTGTCCGTCTGCTGGGTGAGCCATAGGAAAAGGCGTTTGGGTGCCACCATAACGTGAGCCATTCGCAAGGTCAATCCCCATATAAACACCGTCATACCGCTCTCCGTCAATAAGCACTTCATATTTTTGGAGGGTGATATTCTTATCAAAAAAAGCAAAGGGTATGCCAGCGGTATATAAAGATTTCCCAAGTATTTTTAAAAGTAAAGGATATCGTTTGCAAAGTTCATAATACTTTATTACAACAGCAGCCCCAAAGCCGATACTACAAAAATTAAGCACATACTTTCCGCTTATACTAATAATATCTGTAGGTATAGATGGGGCAACGGCTTGCTTTGCAATGTCTCTAAAAATTGCATTCTTTCCTTCCCCAAATGCGCGCACAAAATCATTAGAAGTACCATAGGGTATAATGGCAAGTTCTGCATTAGGCAGTTTAACCAAGCCATTAAGACAATCAGATAATATGCCATCACCGCCAACAGAATATACACGTACAGTATCTTCCGTGGCGGTGACGTATTCATTGACAGCATTTATTGCATCCCTAGGATAACGAGAGATGTATATTGTATATTCAGCTTTAGCAACATTTTCAAAATATGCACTGATATTGCCGATAACAGATGACATATATTCTTCTTTTTTGTGAAAAGATTGGGGATTTACTACAACAAAGTGCCTCATTACATCACCTCAATTGTAATTTTTTCAAACTTTCTATGGTTTTTTTCAAAAACTTCAATGAGAATAGGGTCAAAATGACTACCTTTTCCTTCGACAATAATACCCGTAGCCTTTTCGTGAGAAAAGGCTTTTTTATATGGACGAGATTCAACCAATGCATCGTAGACATCTGCAACTGCCATTAACCGACCCAACAGTGGAATATCTTGCCCTGCAAGTCCATAAGGATAACCACTTCCATCCCACTTCTCATGATGGGTTGTGGCAATAATGCTTGCATATTCTAAAAAGTCACTATCCATCGCTTTTTCTTTAAGACGCATGATAACATTCCCACCAATGATAGTGTGTGTTTTTATGATTTCAAACTCTTCTGGTGTGAGTTTATCAGGTTTATTGAGGATAGTATCACTGATGGCTATTTTTCCAACATCGTGAAGCTGTGATGATTGTAAAATTAAATCCTTGTCGAACAGTGACATTTCTTTAGCATAAAATCCTTCTACTGTTATAGCATCAATAAGTACTTCAATATATTTTTGAGTTCTAGCAATATGTCCACCTGTAATTTCATCCCTATATTCTACCAGTTCAGCCATTGTTGAAAGAATAGCATTTTTAAGGGTGACAACCGTTTTCGTTTTCTCATCTACCATTTGTGCAAGGTTATTATTAAAGCGCATAAGTTCATGCTTTTGTGCCTCAACAAGCAAGTGTACTTCAATGCGCTTCAAAAGCAGTGGTGGTGAAAATGGTTTTGCAATATAATCTATTGCACCCAAGGATAGTCCTTTTAACTCCATTTCTTCGTCACGTAAAGCAGTTAAAAAAATGACGGGTATGGCAGATGTTTTCTCATTAGACTTGAGTATCTTAATCGCCTCATACCCATTCATGTTAGGCATATTTACATCTAGCAAAATTAAATCAGGTTGTATATTTTCAAGCAACTCAAACATTGATTCGCCAGAGTCTAATACAAATACTCTGTATACATTGGAAAGCGTGCGTTTTCCAATCTTGAGGTTTGTAATGTCATCATCAACCAAAAATATAGTCTTTTGTTTATTATTCACAAATCATCCCCCCTTACTGGCTAGTTCGCAGATAATTCAGTGGATATTTAGTATTTTGCCATTATACTATGATTAAGTCTTTCTCTCAAGTAGTATTTGGGACAATTTTCTATTGATTGTCTCACAACTATAAGTAAATGGCATAAAAAAATCGCTGATATCATCAGCGACAAAATAAGAGGGCATACAGCTTTAAAGTGTTACACTTATATCATTTGTTGCAATATTACTTGAGTGCGGTAAAATTGTCCGTTGCGGGCAATAGTAACTTCAAGCGCATCACCCACATTGTAATTGAGATAAACGGCGCGGGCTTCGGCACGGTTGTTTACATTTGTACCTGCAATGCTTATGATACGGTCGCCTGCTTGTAAACCACTTGCGTCATCGTTTTGTGCAACATACAACCCCATGGTGCGTAAACCGCTAAACATTGCAGTAATTGGGTCATTGATGTCTATTAACTCTATACCAAAGTCTACACGTCCAGTAACAAAGCCATGTTCTATTAACTGGTTTGTGATAGACAGAGCCACATTGCTGGGGATAGCAAAACCAATCCCTTCAATGCCCATCCCAATTGGTTTTGCATTTACTACGCCAATGAGTTCACCATAAGCATTAAATAATCCACCGCCAGAGTTACCTTGATTGATTGCAGCAGAAGTTTGCAAGACGTGCATTGTTTCACCATCAATGACAATGTCACGATTCAAGGCAGATATTATCCCTTCGGTCACTGTACCGCCTAGATTTCCTAAAGGATTACCTATGGCAATTGCAAGTTCACCCACGGATAGTTGAGATGAATCGCCAAAATAAGCAGGGGTTAATCCGTCCGCGTCTATTCTAAGTACAGCCAAATCTGTTTCTGCGTCACGTCCTACGACTGTTGCTTCATAAGATTCACCGCTTCGTAAACGCACAGTAATTTTGTCAGCAATACTGCCGTCAGCATTTGCAATGACATGATTATTTGTCACAATCAATCCATCTTCGGAAATGATTATGCCACTGCCTGCGCCCGGCTGTATTCTTTGCCCTGCCCGGTGTGTAACCACGCTTTGGGTATCAATTTCTACCACAGTATCTACAATGGTTTCTACAAGAGATGCAATTGATTGGGTACTTGAATCATCAACTATCATATTTAACCCTGTTGCAGAAGTATGCAAATACTCAAATTCAAATGCTGTTTCTGCTTCTGCCATATTATCCAAAGCAGGATACACATATTGCAAATCATTGCGCATGGCTAAAGTCGCCCCTGCAAACCCTGCAACCATAGACAAAATAATGGTTAAAATCATACATAATGCAATCATTGTGTTTTTCATGGTATCCACTCCTTTTGCTTACTGATGACTATTTTATACGTCTAACTTAGGAAAAATCTCCGAAAAAGTGTGGCGAAATTGTGGCAAGATGATATAATCTAAGAAAAAACGGATGTGACTTAATGTACGATTTAATCATTGTAGGCGCAGGGCCCGCAGGTATTTTTGCAGCATATGAAGCGGTAAGGAAATCACCCAGTGCAAAAATTTTAATACTGGATAAAGGAAATGACATATATAACCGCGCATGTCCCATTTTACAAGGAAAAATCAAGCAGTGTCCAAAAGGAAAAAACGGCCAGCAAGGCTGTGAGCCCTCATGTTCAATCACTTCCGGGTTTGGCGGTGCAGGTGCATATTCTGACGGTAAATTTAACATCACTACAGAGTTTGGGGGATGGCTTGGAGATTATATGTCTGGGTCAAAACTTTTGGAACTTATCAACTATGTAGACAAAATCAATTTAGAACATGGCGCACCCCAAGATATCACAGACCCAACAACAGAAGCCGTCCGCAAAATTGAACAGGAAGCTTATGGCGCAAGTATGAAGCTTTTACGCGCACAAGTACGTCATCTTGGTACAGAAATTAACTTAAAGGTTTTACAATCCATCTATGAATATTTAAAAAATCATGTACAAATGGAATTTAAACAAACCGTCACAGATATTTTAATCGATGGCAAAACTGCCATAGGTGTTATATCTAATCATAAGGAATATCGTGGTAAGCATATTGTACTTGCACCAGGGCGAGATGGTTCTGCTTGGCTTGCAAACATGCTTTCACAGCATGGCGTTCCAGTCACATGTAATCAAGTTGACATTGGTGTTCGTGCAGAAGTTTCAGATATCGTTATGGCACGGCTCAATAAGCATTTATACGAAGCGAAACTGGTTTTCAACTCATCAAAAGGCATGATAGTGCGGACATTTTGCGCGAATCCATCAGGTCATGTTGTTGTCGAAAACCATTCCGGCATTATGGCAGCCAATGGACATGCTTATTCTGACCCTAAACTGGGTTCAGCAAACACAAACTTTGCGTTGCTTGTTTCCCATAAATTTGATGATACTTTTCAAAAGCCCAATGATTACGCACGGGAAATCTGCCGCCGTGCCAATGACCTTTCTGGCGGAGGAGTCATTGTTCAACGCTTCGGGGATATCATGGGTGGACGGCGTTCCACCAAAAAGCGCATTGCAGAAGGTTTTGTTGAACCAACATTAAAAGAGGCTTTTCCAGGAGATTTAGGGCTGGTGTTGCCATACAACACAATGGCTAGTCTAGTAGAAATGACCCATGCACTGGATAAAATCACCCCGGGTTTCGCGTCAGAACACACACTTTTTTATGGCGTTGAAGCAAAGTTTTACTCTGCCCGCCCTAATTTGGATGAAAACTTTATGACTGCTATCAAGGGACTTTACTGCATTGGTGATGGTGCGGGCATTACAAGAGGTCTGGCACAAGCAAGTGCAGCGGGCGTTCATGTTTCACGGGCAATCAAACTATGATATGATGATAAGAAAATTTCACGGAGGTCACATTATGCCAAAAGAAACCATTAGCTTTACACAATTTATGGAAGCCGTAGAGGCAGACAACAAAATATTTATTCAAGCATTACATGATTTTCTTATGGAAAAATCCTGCAAGTTAACCATTGAGGAAAAGAAAAGTGGCTTCATGGCATCATATAAATATAATAAAAAATCCATCATCAACTTTCTATTTAGAAAAACAGGTATGCTTGTACGTGTGTATGGCGAAAACGCAAGCAAATACCCACATTTCTTAGACACACTACCAGAAGAAATGACACAGCACATCAAAGATTGGGGAATATGCAAACGGTTAGTGCATAATACATGCAACTCAAGATGTGCAGGATACGAGTTTATGCTAGACAATGCATTTATGCAAAAGTGTAAATACGGCTGTTTTGATTTTCATGTAACAGAAGGCAATAATCCATACATTCAATCCTTTATCGAACATGAAATAAAAGAAAGAGGTTGAATCTAAATGGGTGTTGGAATGATTGGATAGTGAAATTTTCTAAGATTTCATGTATAATAAGGACATGAATGATTTGAATGAAAACCAAAATATAGCCGCACGGCATAAGATAGGGCCTATGATGGTGCTTGCAGGGCCAGGCAGTGGTAAAACTGCCGTAATCACAGCTCGTGCCGCATACTTGTCAACCAGTGGTGAAATTGCACCACAAAATATTTTAGTCATCACCTACTCAAAAGCAGCCGCAGGAGAAATGGAACGCCGCTTTAAAACACTCATGCCGCAAGCTGTGCCTGTGACCTTTGGAACATTTCACTCGGTATTTTTCCGAATCCTTCGGCACAGCGGCAATTATGACCTAGGGCAGATTTTAAATGAAGGCGAACGTCGTACTGCCATTCGTGGATTTTTGATGGAAATGCAATACGATTTAGAAGATGAACTACTTTCTTCCGTCATAAGCGAAATGTCGTTGGTTAGAAACGAACTACATGAGCTGGAGCATTACCATTCAAATAACATAGGTGGGTCAGATTTTCGTCACTTATGTGAACAATATGAAAACTATAAAGAATCAAGAAATAAAATAGATTTTGATGATATGTTGTGCCATGCATACAATAAGCTTAAAACCAATCCACAGGTGCTTGAATACTGGCGCAATCGCTTTCAATATATTATGATAGACGAGTTTCAAGATATAAACCGAGTACAGTATGAAGCGGTTAAATTACTTGCCGCGCCTGCAAACAATCTCTTCATTGTAGGCGATGATGACCAAAGTATTTATCGTTTTCGTGGTTCACGTCCTGAATTTTTGCTGAATTTTCCAAATGATTATCCTGAAACCAGTAGTGTCACCCTGTCAACAAATTATCGCTCAACAGATACCATTATCAATTATGCAAACAATCTTATTAAAGCAAATGAACTAAGATATGAAAAAGAAATCATTGGTACAGGGCACCATGGTACGCCCCCCATCTTATTAAAAGCAGAAGACCAAAACCATGAAGCCATACTCATTGCAGAGCGTATTCGTGAGTTGTGGAAACGTGGTGCTAATTTAGATGAAATTGCAGTAGCTTTTCGCTTAAACATGCAATCCCGTGCCTTTATGGATGCATTTTTAAATATGAATATCCCCTTCCGAAGCCGCGATGAAATGCCCACAATATATGAGCATTGGATAGCTGAAGACCTTTTTGCGTACATGCGCCTTGCACGACGAATCGGCTTGAGACAAAAAGTAGGATATGACCCCGACGCTGTACGCATCATCAATAAACCCTACAGATTTATAAGTAAGGCGTTTTTGCAGGGATTAAAAAAAGACAATCTTGACTTATTTGCAGCCTATCAGCGTGCGCCAAATCTGCATATTGCTACGAAAAACCGCATAGAAGAAGTATATGATGACCTTTTGACTTTATCTCATGAAAAAACTGTAGACGCGATACGTTACATACGCCGCCGTTTAGGGTATAATGAGCATATAGTTGAGACTTGCCAATACAGAAAGCTAAACCCTGTAGGATTAAATGAAATTGCGGATGAGTTACAAGAAGCTGCGAAACAATTTCCAAATCCAATGGATTTCATAGCCCATGCAGTACAAGCATCTTCTGCATCAAAAGAACAAGGTCAAACTGGGCCATGTTGTACACTCACAACCTTGCACAGTGCAAAGGGGTTGGAATTTGAACGTGTATTTATTGCTGGTGTTGTAGAGGATGTTTTACCATCCCTTCATAGTAAAACCACGGTAGAAATAGAGGAAGAACGCCGTTTATTTTATGTAGGTGTTACCCGCGCAAAACAAGAACTGTACCTGTCCACGTTAAAAACAAGATATGACAAACTTGCGAAACCTTCGCGGTTTTTAAATTAGAAAGGAATTTATCTCATGAACAAATGGTTTAGAAAAAACAAACGTATTTTTGCAATCGTAGTTGCAGCACTACTTGCATTTTTACTCTTATTTGCTCCAATTGCAGGATTCTTTATGTAGGTGGTGAACAATATGCCAGATGATTTAGAAAGTTTATTAAGCGGCGGCGATGACAATGATGGTATGGATGATTTGGAATCCCAATTAGCCGCACTTGGCATACTGGATGATGATAATGATGATGACCCTTTTTCAATGCTTGAGTCTATGGATAAAAGCGAAGGTACAACGGCTGAACCTACAACAATGGGTGATGGCGGATTAGATCTTGATGCACAACTTGAGGCACTTTTAAGCGCAGACCAAAGTGCAGATGAAGATTTTGAAATTAGAGACATCAGTATAACGCCCCAAAACCAATCGGTATATGACCCTGAGGTTGAGGATATGGGTGTATTTCAGTATGTAAAAGGCACATTTAAAGCTGAAGGTGAGCAGACTAAACGAGGATTTTTTGAGGATATTTCTCCATGGAAAATGCTTGCGACTGCTGGTATTGGTATTTTATTTATTTTTGTAGGCGTTGCTTCAGTCATTTTTGTAACATTGGCTATACGTAGTCAAGAAGAGGCTATTGCTGCGGTGTCGCACTTTGAGCCTATTATATTGCCTACAGATGTTGCTAATAATGCAAACTTTGTTTTTTTAAATCAGCCCATGTATTTAAGAGGAGAGCGATTTACATTAAGCCGTATTTCTGCTGGATATACTGGTACGTTTTTCTTTTTTGATGAAAGCTTTAATGTGGATGATTATATTATTTTATTATACAATCAGGCGCATCATATGTATCCCCTGACTACATTTGCTACACAGGCATCTGAAGGAAATGGTACTGTTTTACAATTTGGCTCCCTTGGGCGAAATACGTTGTTTTTGACTTTGCATATTCAGTGCCGCACCAGTCATGAGTTTATGCGGTTTGAGTATCGTTTTCTTTCACCGCCTACTCATTCTGCACCCCTTTATCTTTCACGTGGTGTTAATGCCATAGCACTTGATGATTTTTCTGGGCTAATGATTCGTCATGCCACTTTTGACAATACCAGCAGTCAAATTCATTATAGCTTTACTGCTGACCCACACGCTGCTGGGCTGAGATTGAATCCAAGACTTGAAGAAAATGAACCTCTTGTGACACTTGGCGATTTCTTCTCTACAATAAATAATTTAACCAATGGGATGTCTGCCGTATATTATGAGGACTTTGATATTACCCTTGGCACGGCGAATTTTGGCGCACTCCTTAGTCTTGACGCACCAATGCATGTGAATTTTAATGATGTGGCATTTTTCTATCCTTATCCTGATTTTAATGTGACACCACAGCATTTATTTGCAAATGACCAGTCTCATCCATTTTCTATTCAAACTGGGCCATACACATTAAATCTTGAAGCAATGGAACAACAGGGTACACTAGTTGTGCTTACTTTACATGGTTTAGATGAAGGAAATCGTCGTCGGGAAACTATCCCCAACATGACTTTGCGTATCAATGCAAATGGCAGAATTTTTGATATACCCGGAGATACCCGTTCTTCGGAACGTGGTTCTGACGTTCTTTTTAATCTTGCCCCACATTTACAGCATATTAGAGATGTGCATATTTCAAACTATAATTTGATTATTCATTCGGTTGAATATATTTTACCTCAAATTAGTATACCGCTTCAAATGTCACCCATTTACAATAATTTACCAAATGCCCGAAGATTTAGGGCAGAAGCGGCAACAACTGAAACTTTTTTAAGTTTACTGGCATATAAATCTAGTGATATTGCTATTGACGGTATTTTTGGAATTTCTGATGTATTACGCCATGATTCAGAATTTATGGGTATGTTTTCGCCTGTGTATACCCAGTATCGTCCAATGTTTGGTGCAAGGGTTGTTACTGGTGACATGGTTAGCAATTACGATTATCTCTCAGTTGTCGAAATTCAATGGGTATCTGGATTTGGTGATAGTATAGAGTATTTCCATGCCATATTTCAGGTCATTTCACGAAGTCAAGACGGCATTTGGTCTATTGTGGATGTTCAACAAATATGACAATAGCGTTTAAATTTGCTTTTGTTGCAATGTGTTTTTTCATTGCATTGATTTCATTTTTTCGTTGTAATTCTAAAAAAGATTGGGCGTGGCTAGTTTCTGGTCTCGCCTTTACTTTAGGTGCAGATTATTTTTTGGTTCTACACAATAATCATTTAGTGGGTATCGCTGTATTTTGCTTTGCACATGTATGCTATATTATAAGGGCAGATAAACGTAAATTATTTTTAATACCACTGGTAGCTGGGCTAGTTTTTATTGCAGTTTGGAATGGTTCCGTTATTATGCTGGCTGGTATTTACGCAGCATTGTTTCTTGTTAATCTTTATGTAAATTTTAAATTTTTACAAAATAAAAAGACGAGTATTCCAAAGCTTAATCGTGCTTTGATTTTTACTGGTCTTTGTTTATTTGCATTATGTGATGTTAATGTTTTAATTTTTAATCTGCCACAGTATTTTAATGTAGATGAAAGCTTACAAGCTATATTTCCGTTAATTTGGATTTTTTATTTACCTTCACAAGCTTTATTGGCAATAAGTGCATTACGTTTATTAGATGATAAAAACATCTCTTGAATTATATAAAAACATAACTTAAAACAATGATTATATTGCAAGTTATATAGCTATTGATTGTATCGTTTCAGATAGAGTTGCAATGTATATTTTAATTAAGAACATCTTTAATCAAAGTTCAAAAGTAGGTGGAGTGACACTATTATAAGCCCCTCGTTAAAGGCATATCGCTATCTATTCGCCAAAAATTTTTATTCTGCTTAATACAAAAATGAACATAAGCTAAACCAAGCAATACTACAAATGTACATATAATCCCACCTTCTAATCCGAATTCACCACCTGTTAACCACTCTGCCCCAGTAACTTCTATATGAACTATAGAAATGGTATCTATGCCACTAACAAGGCTACCAAAAATATTACCCTGTACAAAATTCCAAGCAAAATGGATTCCTATAGCTGCCCATAATCGTCCAGTTTTAATGAACAAATACCCAATAAGTATCCCAATGAGCGTTATGTTGATTAACGCAAATGGGGTGACTGATGGGTTTGCAACGTGCAAAATCCCAAATATAAATGAAGACAATAGCAAAATTACCCATTTATTTCTTGTGGTTTTTAGAACAGTCATGATAAAACCGCGAGCAAATAGCTCCTCAAAAAAACCTACGCCCACAAATACTAATAGGCCAGTCCAAAACAAGTGATTAGTTAAATTATTAAAATTTACATCAACAAACTGTATCAATCCACTCGCTAACATGATAACAATAATCAAGGTTATCAAGATTGTTCCGAATGCCATACCTAGCATCAGTTGCTTAAACCATTTGTTGGAGTGAAGCCCCATCTGCTTTAATGGTCGTTTGTAAATTAACCAAAACAGCAATAATACGGCAATACTCATCAAGAGATAATCAGCAAATGGCGTATTGAAAAGTCTAACAGCCCCATTACCTGTGATAAGTGCAACTGAAAATCCAACCAATAATATAACTATAAAAAGTACTATGACTGATAGAAATAACGCCCAACCTGAGCGAATTTCATCATATTTATTTTTGAATAAAAACCTCATGCCACACACCTCATAATTCATCTATAACTTTATTCCTGATATCAAATACGAAATTCACAGATAAAGGTTTCGAGTACTCATTTATGAGTGGCATAAAAAAACCAAAACGTATAAAACGTTTTGGTTTTTGATGTTCGTAACCCAATTAAATTTTTTTCAGTCTGATTTTAAAAAACAACACATAGAAAATCGAACATCCTATAATGCCATAAATGGATATGATAATGTAGACTTGTTGCAAATGAAATATCCCTGCTAATAAAGCAAAAATTAAGCTAAGGCAAATCATGACTATATTTTGGCCTACGCTATAAAATGACATTACTGTTGCTCTGCCCTCTTCTTTTATTTCGTTCTGTAAAGCATTGACCAACAAAATTTGTGTTATAGCCATAAACATACATGAAATACCAAAAAACAAAATGGCATACCAATTCCATATTGCCGCAAATGTGATGAGTGTGATACACGCCAGCCCATTAAGAAGAAATATCTGGCGAACAGATGAAATCTTCTTTTCTACTATTGGCGCAAGCATATCACCTAAAGCAACAAAGGCAAATCTTATGACTAGAATACCACTAACCCACAATTCACTAATATTCCAATCATCGGCAATAAAGGCATCAAACTCATCTAAATAAGACCCAATACTTGCAAAAAACACCAAGAACAAAATGACCACTAAAGCAAAGCCGCTCCTTTTAATAAAAAAGATTGCTTTTTTGAATGTTTCAAAAAATCCTATGGATTCTTTGCCTAGCTGGGCTGAATAGAAATTTCGCTCTCTTATTTGTAAGGCAAATATCCCATTAGTAAAACATATCACAGCGGATATGAGTGCAATGGCTTCTACACTAATAAAGACAGCGATTATACCTGCTGAAACAATCCCGACAAGAGCCCCTATGGTTGCATAGAATTGAGCTTTTCCATATATTTTAGTAAAGCTATCTTCGCGTCCATCGCTCTTGAGATTATCGTATATCAAGCCTTCCTCTGTTCCAGATGTAAATGCTCCTGCAATAGCCCAAAAAAAGAATCCAAGAGCAAACATAATAAACGTATGAGAAAAAAACCATATAACAAAACATATACCTTGTAAGACCGCTGCCATAGCAAGTATATTTCTTCTATTCCATCTATCAGCCAGAATGCCAGCTGGAATCTCAAATACTATGGTAAATACGCTCCAAAGCGCAATCAGTACGGCAATATCACTAACCGTCTTACCCCGCTCAAGAAATAAAATCGTGTAAAAAGCATAGATGGGCAAACATTGCCCTATAAATTTGTAGATATATAGTATCTTATCATTAAATATTTTCATTTTATCTCCTCCAAATTTTATCTTAATAAAAAAGACAGTAACGATTCATTTGGAGGCCCTCGAATTTTATATCCATTAGAGGATTAGCAGGGAGGTCTAATTATATTCAATTGTATTATCCCCTTTTATTAGTATGGATTTTATTTTTTGTTGAAATGTTACTTATCATTGTATCATGAGAGATGGGAACGGTCAAAAACATTAGATATACTATATGGAGTTTTTCCAACAATAAAACAAGCGATAGGTATTTTTATGCCAATTACATCTTTGACCACAAGGGTTTGTTCAGGTCTTTTATTACTTATTCAATTATTCTAATCCTCTCGTATTTTTATTGGGATATATACATCTTGTTGGTATCGGTTAAAATTTACTGCAATATCCCAAGGCAAAATTTCCTCAATCATTTCCGCACCAACTTCAAGCATAAAATCATCGCTTCTATCAATCCAATCCCTTAATAGAATAAATGTATCGTCCATGTCCTCCATAAAAGCACTAGTTACAGCATATAAGCCACCTTGAAAAGGCTCATCTACATATTGGGTTTGATTTTCATAGTCTGAAGAAACGGCTATCATCATGACCCATTCGTCATTACTTATCTTATAATAAAAGCAGTTATGGAACCCAGGGTTAGGTTTAAAACCATAACCAGCAAAGAGATTCTGCATTTTATCTAAGTCTAAGTTTTCTATTTGCCCTGTTTTCAACCGAGAAGTCAACATACGCATAGATGGCAAACGAATAATTCTGATATCATGCAACTTTAACGCTTTACGACTTATCTCCGAAAGCCTTTCAAATGTGATAGATTCCTTTGCTTCTGTGGTTGTAAGACGTTTCTCTGTCTCTTCGTAAAGCAAAGTTATAGCTGATATTTTCTTAATCCCACTTATCAGCATTTTATGCAAAAAATCATCTACAAGTCTCCGCAATTCAGATAAAGCCGTAATTTCAACATCAAGTGCATCCAACTTATCTACAAAAGACTGTATTAACGCCGACATGCTTTCACTCTCAAATATTATAACTATATCCTTTATGGGAATTTGCAATTTACGTAAAACTATGATTTGCTTTAATCTTTCCAAAGCTGTTGTATCATAATATCTTTGTGCCTTATTTTCAGGGTGTTGGCTCCAAAGCAATCCTTTTTCTTCATAATACCTCAATGTTCTACTTGAAACACCAAATGTTTCTACCACTTCATTTATCCTAACCAACTCCATAAAATCACCTCGTAAATCCATTATACACGTTAACGTAAGGTCAACGTCAAGCCCACGCCCAACATAGGCTTTATTTCCTATTTATCTCTAAATTGCCCTTGGTGGTGGGGTGTTCCACGCCTGCATTTTGATGCCACACTTTGTACCCAACGGAATCCGTTGCTTTAATATTGGTAAAAGCAATGGGCAAACCTGCTGGCATATTAAAACTTTTGCTTGATTGAAGCTGAAAATGCAGATGAGGTTCATTTGTATAGCCAGAGTTACCGCACTTTCCAATGACTTTCCCTTACTTCACCTTATCTCCAACTTTTACTGTAATACTATTTGGCATAAGGTTTCCTACATAGCTATATGATATAAGCTATGTAGGGTGAAGCTAACGTTGCTAATGCTTATACTATTCGCAAGAATAGATGTATTTCTTCAAGGTATCTACGTGCATAGGATATAAAAGTTGTGGTGAATTTTCAACAATCCGCTTTACTTCTGCAAGCGGTATCCACTTATAATCTTGCGACTCGTCAGAAAATGGCAGAAGTTCGCCTTTAACTTTACAAATGAACACAAAAACCATTATCGGGTAGTCACCAGTGAGATTTTGCGAACAAGAAAAAGGCATAAAATTTATGACTTTATATGAGTTGCTTTCGTAAATCGCAGATATATTTTCACCCTTTATCTCAACAACTTCTAAACCTGTTTCCTCTTTGATTTCCCTTTTTAGCGTATCGAATATGCATTCAAATGCCCGAATTTTTCCAGCAGGTATCTCAATAAGTCCATTTTCGCAGGGCATATTCGATTTGATGCGTGTTTGCATAAGTATATTTTTTATACCATTTATATCTTTTTCAATGATTCCGCCAACACCCGGTATTGAAAACTGTTCCATGCTATTACGCTCCCGAAAATATAAATTTTGCGTATGTACCACATTCGTTGATACTGTATAAGCGCGCTCGCTTTAACTATAGAAATTAACTGGATATTGAGTATTTAAGCTTCGACGCAATCTTAAATTTATCTTTTCCTGAATAAAAACCACCAATTTCAATTTCATTCATCAAATTTTTATCCAGGATGTTCATTGTAAAGCATTTGGCATCTTTTAATTGTTTTATAGCGTTACCCAATTTATAAATACCAATTACAACCATGTCTCCAAGTGAATATGATGAACTTATCGTTGTAAAATTGTATCCATGGGCTACATCTTTATAGCCAATAATAAAAATTGGAAAGCCATAATATAGTTTGTCTGTGTTAAGTCTTATTTTTTCCATTTAATTTCCTCTTTTCATATAGATTTACAGAGACACAGTCTGCCCTCTTGAGAAGGAATACAATAGCATTTCACTCACTTCCATTTGTGTAGATTGGGTTAATGCTTGCTTGTAGATTTCTAGTTGAAAGCGGTGGCTTTCTGCCCATTTTGCCAGTGAGATGTTTTTTGGGATATTATCACTTTTAAAGTCTAGCAGGATTATTTTACCATTTTCTTCAAAATGGCAATCTATTATGCCATGGACTAAAATGGTTTCTTGCAGATTATTCTCTTCAGGATAGAGGGTTTGTGCAGGTAAAGTGAGTACAAAGGGGGTTTCTCTATATATTATCTTTGCATTGCGTAGACGGTCTGCGATTGGGGATTTAGTATATTCTAAAATCTTTTCACGAGAAATTGCCGCCCCATCATCTGAATCTAAGAGGTTTTTTATGACTAACTCTTGCAAAAATAATTCGATAGATTCGGACGTTGTGTGCATGTGGTAGTCTAAATGCTCTACGACTGTGTGAATTGCTGAACCCATTTTCATGGGGGTTATACCTTGCTCTGCTTGAATAAACTCAGGCGGCTCGAAGTTTGGCGACTGGTTTATGGCAGAGGTGCTGTCAGGGGTTATGTCATACAGACGTTTTATTTCTGAAATAGATAGTTTTGATGGAAGTGATTGGGTGTTTTCATAAGGCTGGAGCAAGTTGGTTTTTATATTTGCGGCAAGAGCCTTTGGCATGATTATGTTTTTTTCAGACTCTGGCATGTCACTGAGATGATGTACTGTTATACGGAAAAGTGATTCGTTATATTGCTCTGTTAAACAGGGCATTATCCAATCTAAATAACTCCTTGCGCCTATACGATAATAAAGGGGCAAAGCAACATTATCTATCCACTTTTCACGGGATTTTTCTAAATTTTTGCACCTGGCAGTTAAAATTAAAAGCTCTTGCGCACGGGTCATTGCTACATATAAACAGCGTAATTCTTCAGATAAATTTTCACGGCGAGTCATTCTGGCTAGGCTAAAACGTGCTAAAGTGTTTGAACGTGTGCGCAAAGTAGAATTTACATAGTATGGACCAATACCCATTTCCGAATGCAAAATGACTGGGCGACGCTCATCTTCTATATTAAATTGCTTAGAAAGAAACGCACAAATAACGATTGGAAATTCCAACCCTTTTGATTTATGGATAGTCATTAACCGCACTTTATTACTGCCTTCTATGGCTGGCTCTGACGCGCTGGCAATACTACCACTTGTACTTAAACGTTCTATATAATGAATGAAATGAAACAGCCCTTTTAGGCTGGTTTCTTCAAATTCTATTGCACGTTCTAAAAGCAGTCTCAAATTCCCTTGACGAATCGTACCGCCTGTCATATGGACAACATGGGCTGGATAGCGGGTAGTGTCATAAATGAAACCAATGAGACGGCTTATTGGCATATAAACAGCCGCAGTGCGCCAACCTTCTAAGTCTTTTAGGAATTTTTGAACTTTTCCATTTTTACTTTCTACAGCCAATAACCTGTCATAAAAATTTGCAGCTTCCTTTGTTGATTGACTGATTTCATATAATTCATCAGGAGTGAATGCATATATTGGACTTGATAAAACTGCAATTAAATCTATATCTTGACGGGGATTGTCTATAATACGCAAAAGGGATAGGGCAACTTTAATTTCTTGTTGCTGGAAAAAGCCTGCGTTCATGTCAGCTATTGCATCAATTCCGTGATTTTTTAATGTTTCAATCACCTCAGCGGCTATAGTGGATAACCCACGTGTTAATATGGCAATATCGCCTTGTTGGCATGGACGAAAATCAGCTAGGGTTGAATCCCATACTTTGCGGCTGGCTAATGCTTCTTGTATGCATTTTGCTATAACTTTTGTTTCAGCAATGACATTACTGATGGGTTCGTCATCTGTTTCAAATTCAGTTTCTTCACCTTGGTCAAGCAGTTCTATCTGCATTTGTGGGCGAGAATTTATTGGCAAGATAGGGTATTCTGCAAGCCCTGCATATAGGGCGGCATTTTCGTCATATTTAACCTCCCCAACCTCTGAACACATGAGTTTTGAAAAGAAGAAATTAACCGCATTGAGTACTTCTGGGCGACTGCGGAAATTGTGGGAAAGGTCTATACGAACACAGTTTTCATTATTTTGAGTATAAGCCGCGAAGGATTTATACTTTTTTATAAATAACCCTGGATTGGCGCGACGAAAACGATAGATACTTTGCTTAACATCGCCTACCATAAAGCGGCGTTCTGCCACAGCAGAAAGGATAAGGTCTTGTACTTCGTTTGAGTCTTGATATTCGTCTATGAGTACTTCGTGATACAGCTTATGCGCTGGGTCAGGTGTCATATCTTCCGGGCCATTTGGATATAAAATTTTTATGGCAAAATGCTCTAGGTCAGTAAAGTCCAAAATATTTCTGGCTCGTTTTTCAGCCGCATATGCTTCGGCAAAGCGGGTTGATAAGCTCATGAGTGCCTTGACTCTTGGGGTAACAGCAATTAAATCATCCCGCATTTTTTCAGGCGGGGCAAAGAATATACCCTGAGTTAATACTTTCATACGCTTTTTTACTGCTGTATCCCGTATACGTTGAACGCGCTTTTTAATTTCATCGTCTACCATATCTTTGGCTGTTACAGAGGGTAAACGTCCCCATGTGATACTTTGAAATGCCCCATACATTGTTATAAATGGTTTATCAATAACATCCAATAAGGTGAGTATCAGCGACCTTTCTTCTTCTAGACGGGCTATGTATTTGTGTGGTGCGCTTGGCATTTGGCAAATTTCTATTGCTTGACGCAATCCTTCAAGTACACCTTGTAAACCAATGCCTAATTCTTCACGTGCGGCTTTTGCCCATGGCGTGTCATCTAAGTCAGAAATATCTTCATTAAAAAAAGCGGCATAACGCTGTGCTGCCACTATTGGAAAAGGGTCACTTTCCATGAAGTCATATATTCCACGAACCAGGGCATCCAGCCGCCCGTCCATAGTTTTTCCGCCGTATACATCAACTAAGTCTAAAAAATCCTCGTTATTTTCCCGGGCATATTCCGACTCAAAAAGTTCATCTATGACTTGAGATTTTACTAGGCTTAATTCGGCATCATCCCCTACCCTAAAAGCAGGGTCAAGTTCCACCACTTGAAAATGCTCTTTTACCAGCTTACGGCAAAAAGAATGAATTGTAGAAATATCAGCGATAGGTAAAAGCGCAGCTTGATGAGATAGTTTTGGGTTAGCTTGAAGTTTTTTAGTAACACGTTCGCGCATTTCTGCCGAAGCAGCCTCTGTAAAAGTGACAACAAGTAAACGGTCAATATCAATGCCATCACTAATATGACGCAAAATCCGTTCTGTCAATACATATGTTTTACCCGAACCCGCAGCGGCACTCACTAAAATTTCCTGTGCATTGCACATCACAGCAGTTTCTTGCGCAGGAGTAAACTTACTCATAAACAATCAGCTCCCCTGGGATATGCCGCTCTGCTACTTCCAAATGTAAAACCGTTACATCATTTGCATCAAGCACACGTTTTACTGTATCAAAGGCTAACATAGGTGTATTATTTTCTTCACTTAAATGTGCCAAAAATACATGTGTAAAACTTGGCACCACAACTTCTGCCAAAATCATACCCGCTTGGGCATTCGATAAGTGTCCGCGATTACTGGCTACACGTTCTTTCAATATGGCGTGGTAACGCCCCTTTGCCAACATTTCAGGGTCATAATTACTTTCTAAAAGTAAAATTCTTGCACCCTTTAGGTGTTCTTTTACTGATTCTGTTACATGTCCTAAATCAGTAGCAAATGCCAGCTTTTCAAAACCACAACAAAAAGTATATCCCACAGGTTGTGATGCGTCATGGGCAATATCAAAAGCTGAAATTTCCACATTTCCAACAGAAACAGGACAGCCTTGTTCAATAAACTTTACTTGCGATTCCTTCACAGTACCAATGACACCATGCCGCAAAAAATAACGCCACGTATATGGCGTGGCGTAAATATCTGTCTTAAACTTACGCGCCAGTACCCCTGCGCCTGTAATATGGTCACGATGTTCATGGGTGATAAAAATAGCGTCTAAACTGTGAACATTGATATCATACAAGGCATTTTGAATACGTTTGCCGCTGACACCTGCATCAATTAAAAAATGCTTCCCAGCAAGACCCAAATAATAAGCATTACCACTTGAACCGCTGGCAATTGTTTTGAACTGCATAGTTTTTACCCGTCCCGTTGAATTCTTTTTATATCTGCACCTAGGGTACGAAATTTCTCTTCAAATTTTTCATAGCCTCGGTCAAGATGGTGTACACCGCCAATGATGGTTTCACCCTTTGCACAAAGCCCTGCAATGACAAGTGCCGCACCTGCACGTAAATCTGAAGCAATAACACGAGTACCTGTAAATTCGCAATCACCTTCGGTCACTGCCATACGCCCTTCAACTTTAAGCTGCGCGCCTAAACGTTTAAGTTCACCAATATAACGAAAACGTTGCTCGAAAATATTTTCTGTAATCGTACTTGTCCCATTTGCGCGGCACAAAAGTGTAGCCATTTGTGGTTGTAAGTCTGTGGGAAAACCAGGATAGTACGCCGTTTTTATTTCACAAGGACGAAGCGTTGAATCACTTTGAATACGAATCCAATCGCCGCCCTCGGTAATGGCACATCCCATTTCCCTAAGTTTTGCAGTGACAGAGTCCATATGCTTTGGAATAATATTTTCAACGGTTACATCGCCGCCGGTAATCGCCGCGGCAATCATATATGTACCCGTTTCAATGGGGTCTGGAATGACAGTGTATTCACCACCGCCAAGGGCAGACACACCAGTTATACGAATAGTATTTGTACCTGCACCGCCTATTTTTGCACCAAGTTTATTTAAAAAGTTGGCAGTATCAACAACATGAGGTTCTTTTGCAGCATTTTCAATAATCGTCGTGCCTTCAGCAAAAACGGCGGCAATCATAATATTGATTGTAGCACCAACACTAGGGCAATCTAAATAAATATTTGCACCACGCAATTTATCCGCTTTAATCTTAACTGCACCATGTTCTTGCACGCATGTTGCACCAAGGGCAATAAAACCTTTTAAATGATAATCAATTGGACGAGAACCAAAATCACACCCACCAGGAAGCGGAACGACAGCTTCTTTAAATTTGCCCAAGAGCGCACCCATAAAATAATAGGAAGCACGCATATTCTTTGCTAATTTATCATCCAAAGTCCAACTATTTACACCCCTTGCATCTACAACAAGGGTATCTGGCGCAGTAAGGGTACATTGGGCACCAAAAGATTCCATTGCAGTGATTAGGGTCGTCACATCTTCAATTTGGGGCAAATTATCTATCACACAAATCCCATTGGAAGCGATTGCCGCAGGCAAGATTGCAACAGCGGCATTCTTTGCGCCACTTATATTGACTGTTCCATTTAAAGGTTTTTGACCATTTATAACGATATAATCCATGTGCTACGCACATCCTTTATTTAAATGAATGACATAATCTTAGAGCTTGTTCATGGAATTATAACATCTCTTCGCAAAATATTAAAGCTTTTTTTTACATTTTTGTAACATTGTAAATTTCAGCAACTTATAAAAAAAATACCCTTAATGCTTTTGCATAAAGGGTATTCTATTTACCTGTAATCTTGCAGCCAAACACCGTCTTCATAAATTATTTCGTCAAGTTCCTCTAAACTTAAAATTGTATCATTATTATTATCCTCATTATCATCATCTATGCTATCTTCGTCCACAACAGGCTCAAAGTCTTCTCTTCTGTCAATCATCGCTGCGGCGTAGTAATACTCGCCATGGGCTAATGGGTTGCGGCGCAAAGGATAGTATTCGTGATGAACCATATGCTGTACATAAACTTCAATCAACCTTGTAAATACAGCCGCAACTTCTGCACGGGTTGCAATGTTTTGCGGTTCAAAAACATAACCTGGTCTGCCTAGGAGTATATCTGTTTCTTGCAAAAATCTTACAGAATCATATGCCCATGCAGAAATTTGACTATCATCCTCAAAATGCATAGTAGGATTTGACGGCATATCATGATTCCTAAACTGAATGTAGTTTGCCATCATGACTGCCATTTGCTCGCGTGTAATATAGTCCATTGGCCCAAATGTGCCATCACCATATCCTTGAAGCTTACCAGTACTTGCCGCCCATGTAATGGCTAGTGCATACCAACTATCTATATCCACATCATCAAAATCAGATATATTAGCAACCAAAGTCAAATCTGCACGGTAAATATTTGCAAGAACTTGTGCAAACATGCCGCGTGTCATTGGTATATTTGGAGCAAAGCTATTATCACCAACCCCTTGAAAAAGCTCTCTTGCGGAAACAAAGTTGATATATTCTGTTGCCCAATGGGCAGAAGTATCGTTGTAGTATCTCGGATTATAAGTAATCCTAAATCTACCTGTACTTTGTGTGGCAAACACTACTTCACTAGCATTTGTGCTACGTGTTGTAAACAATACGCTATATGGCATGATAGTATCTGCACTATTCATATTTATCGCAACATAACCTACTGCATCTTCACTTGCCAAGGTTAACATAGGAATACGAACAAATAACGGAAAATCAATATAATGATAAGGCAATTCCATACCGCTTTCATTGATTAACCTCATCTCAATCATACCAAATTCTGTACTTTGCATAAACAAATGAAAAGTATCTCCCATGAGGTTTCGCATGTTCTGCAAACTAGCATTTGGAATTAAAACCGCCCCAAAATCAACCACGATTTCTAAATCCTCATACCTAAGTGCATCTATTGGCAACCTAAGCCCTACTGGATTAAAACCATAAATCTCTATGACATGTACGCCCGTGTACCTAAAAAACGGAGTTAACTCTTCTGCATTAAAATAGAATGTAAAACCATCGTCATCTAAGTTTGCAGGTATGACTAATCCATCTGTGATTATTGTAATCCCTGGGTCAGCTAAGTCTATTAAATTATTATCATCTGTATTATTTGGTATTGTTGTTGAAGGTGGAGATGTTGGAGTTCCTCCGCCACCTCCGCCAGAGCCTCCACCACCCGAACCACCGCTACCTGTTCTAGGTGGTGTGATGATAACAATAACATTATTATCATCATCTCTGCCAAATACCCATGTCCATCCTGGAGGAATTGCAATAACGTCAATATCATTTTCAGGCGTACTAGGTGATGGTGTTACGGTAATTATCCCTGTCTCATTGTCTGTATCTACAATCCAACCCGGTGGTCTTGATACATTGCCGCCACCTGTTTCATTTTCTTCAACTTCGATAAGCCCAATCCAACTTGCAAACAAAATCATAGAACTGCTAACCGAGTCGTTAAAATTCCATAAAACACCTGTCGAACTATGAACACGCCACCCCCTTAGTCTATACATTTCACGCACTGGGTCTGTCGGTCTTATGACTTGCGCCCCACTATGGACATATTGTGGGGATATATAGGATGGTATTGCAGGTGCTATAGAAGAAGCGTTAAGATTAAAATATATTGTATGGGGATTTATATAATGCGCTATAACTAAAGTATTGTGAGGAGGCATAAAAAACATAGAGTAAGGTGCATACATATCACTACCTGCAAAAAAATTGATACTATGTGTTACTTCATTATAGCCATCATCCATGTTGTAAAATGTGAAATGGGTAAAAATCCTGTTGTCCATAGGAAGTTCGTCAATAAGCACAGTTGCAACAGTATTTGCAGGAAGATAGCCCAATTGAGGTTCTCGTTTTCCGCCATATACTTGCAAATCAAATGCTGTAACTAACATCCACTGGGCTGTAATTGTAATATCACTTGTGATATTTAAGTGGCCATTCACTGGAAGCCAACCAACAAAAGTATAGCCTTGTTTTCTTGGGTTATCTGGTAAAACAATATTTGACCCATGGGGTACATCAGTTCTTACAATTAAACTTGAGTCACCACTTACATTACCACCATCTAAGTCAATCGTAACTGTATATGTTCTTGCCTCCCAACGAGCATACAATGTTCTGTCACTTGTCACTGGATTTGCAAAATTCCAAAGTGTACCGCCTGTTCTTGCTGTGTACCAGCCTGTAAAGTTAAAGCCTTCACGAATTGGGGTTGATGGCTCATTTGCTGGATAATTGTATACAACGACTTGCGTAATATTACCCGCTATTGTTCCGGGAATATTTGTGTCGAATATAACTGTGTAGTAATTAACATTCCATCCTGCATAAAGGGTTATATTCATGTCAGGCATCGTATCACTGGCAAAATTCCAGCCTACACCTGATACATTGCCTACACCGTCACCAGACATAAACCACCCAGAAAAAGTATAGCCTGTTCGCGTTGGGGTGGGCGGCATTGTAACCAATGTACCAAAGGGTATGGTTTGGTTCACAGGCGCAGGTAAATTACCACCATTGACATTAAAGCTTACAGTATAATTTCTTGGTGTCCATGTTGCTGTAATTGTTCTATCACTATTGACTGCTATATGACCATTGGCTGGTGTCCAACTTGCAAAGTCATGCCCTACACGAGATACCCCTGTTGGCAAAATTGCATTTGTATTGTAAAGAACCGCTTGTTCAAGTGATTGACCGCCAGTGTGAGTGCCGCTTGCCAAATCAAAGGTTACATTATAACTACGCGGTTGCCATTGGGCATAAAGATTAAAACTACTTGTCACTACATTATTAAAATTCCATGCTGCCCCTCCTGTTGGAGCAGTAAACCATCCTTGAAATACATAATGTGAACGGGTTGGGTCTGTCGGTCTTGTGACCATCGTGTGTTCAAGTACATCTTGTGCAGGAATAGCTGATGACGTACCTCCATTTAAAATAAATGTAACAGTATGAATCGTTGCCGCACTATCAATATCATACCCATTAAGCAAATGCACTTCATTGCCTACAACACTTGTACTTTGTGTTGACACATTCCAGCCATTCCACCTTATATGCGCCCCAAACACACCATTTCCTGTTACTCTATCATAAAAACGCGGAGGGATAACCGTGCTGTTTCCTGTAAAGTGAATACTTGCCGATGTATCTATCCCATTTACATGTCCAATATTAACAACCTCTGGAAATGAAGCCGCACCAGCAGCACTATAAATCCCTCCGCCCCGACCTGTTGCAAACGTCACACGGTTATTGCTTATTGTTCCACCACTGATTAAAAGCCGCCCAGGTTGTGCAGAAGTTACTGCACCAGAAAAAATACCTCCGCCGTCACCGCCACTCGCTTCATTGTCATCTATCAAACCGCCTGTTATTGTAATGACAGTTTGCCATTCAGCTCGAATACCGCCACCACTACGCTGTGCTAAATTTCCGCTTATTGTTCCGCTACTCATGTTAAGCCGTGCATATGCCCCCATCCAAACACCGCCACCATCGTAGGCGGCTTCATTGGCTAGTAATGTACCCCCTGCTAAATTAAATTCAGACCTATCACGAGCCGCCAAACCGCCGCCAAAAGTGCCAGCATTATTATTACTAATTACACCATTAGACATATTAAAAAGTGTATTATTTACAATAGAAAGGTCTGCAAGTACTACACCACCGCCTTGCCCAGCAGAAGTATTATTATCTATAAGACCACCCTGCATGTTAAATTCAGAATCTAGAACAAAAACACCGCCGCCTGTACCAGATGTGTTCCCTGATATAACCGCAGTGCCTGACATGTCAAAACGGGATAAATAAAAAACATGAACACCGCCGCCAAAGCCAGGCGCGTCATTATTTTCTATTCTGCCACCCAATAAGCTAAATACGCCTCCATTCTCAATAAAAACACCGCCGCCGCTTGTTGCAGAATTACCCCTTATTACACCGTCATACATATTAAATGTACCCAAAACAGCTACAGCCCCACCAGAGTATGAAGTATTGTTAAAAATTTCGCCACCCCACATATTCAGAGTTCCGCCGTTTTCTATTAAAATACTGCCGCCTGCATGAGTACTGCTGCTATGTCTTCCGCCAGAAAAATTAGCAAAATGTGTATCACCCATGCGCCCCAGGTTAAGCACTCCAGAAGCATTTATATTAAAGTGTCTAAGCTGATTTGTTGTAATCGAAAAATCATCATCAGCTATGATTGTCATTTCACGGTTAATTGTAAGCACTGCCGTCATTGCAATATCATCAATAATCCGAATCATATCAACAGAAACATCATTGATAGCATTTTGAAGCTCAACAAAATCCCCTACATCCGTTGAGGATAAAAGCATTATCTCAAGCGCACCTGGTGTAGCCGTTGCAGACGCATGGTTATAATAAAACTCATCTACACCACTTACTGCTTCACTTGAAATATCATCATGTGAATCATAAAATGCTTCAGCATTAAATACTGTTACTGGCATTACGCTCAAAACAATAAAAAACACCATCATTAGTGCAACAAACTTTTTAAACATTTCTTTACTTGGCATGGTACGCCCCCTTAATTTTTATATGAAATCGCAAAATAAATAAGCATGACTACTTCACAATTTTGATAATATTTTAACAATCTCTTAAGAATAATTCAATAGGATTTTTCCACAGTGACTACCAAAATAAGACATTATAAAACCCCTAAAATAAACATATGCTAATCATGGACATCAGTTTACCCGATAATGTATAATAGCAAAGGTCTTAGAAAATATCCGTAAAGTGAGGTTATATATGATGAAGAAAAAATTTTTAACGCAAGCGGTTTCTCTAGCCCTTGCGACAATCATGTTGTTACCAGCATCTGTGGCAGTGGCACAAGATGAACTTATCCATATAGACCCGGTGTCGAATACATACACCGGGCGGCCGCAGGCAGCACAGCTTATTACCCAATTACAATTTACAGACTTACCTGCTGGGGAGGGGTTTCGTGAAGCGATTATTCGCGGTGGTGCGCTTGAAGTTATCCATCCTGAAGCCGCCCAATTTCGCCCCAATGCACCTGTAAGCCGTGAAGAAGCCATTGCTTTTGCCCTGCGCGCCGCAGGAAGAAGTGATGAAGCCCGCGCCCTTGGTGAAGCCATGGCTGATGATTTACAGGGGTTGCCGCTCAACCGCGTATGGAATTTTGGATATATGCAACTTGCACAGCAAATTGGAATGATTACTGCCGACCAGTTTACCTCTGCGCAAACAGTAGCTACAACCCAGCCAATTGACAACGATGATGAAGAAGCACCTGTACCGCCAATCGCTCCTGTTTTCGATAGTACTGTCTCAGCCACACGTCAAGAAATAGCATCATGGCTTGTTGGCGCATTTGAGTCTGTTGAAGATGATATTTTTGATGTTCCAGCCACTGCTGGTGTGTCGCTGCAAAGCTTTACAGACTGGGGCACAATCAGCCCCATACATGCATCAGCAGTAGAAACTGTACTTCGCCACAATATTATGAATGGACAAACCCCAACCAATTTCGCGCCCAATAGTACGGTACCTCGCCAAGAAATGGCTCAAATCATCAGTCATTTAGATGGATTTCACTTTGAACTGATGGGTCTTGAACGTGCAATGGGTGCAGTCATTGATACTTCCAATGAGCAATTTATCCAAACAGGTGCAAGCTATGCATGGCGGCATATTCATGTACGCCGTGCAGATGGTTCTGTAGACCACTTGCAATTCACCTTACCAGGAACAGCATCACCTCAAGGTGTTCCCCTTGATGCCGTTGTCTTTCGCAATGGAGAAGTGGTTGGTCTAACCGCTTTGCAAACAGGCGACCAGATTGAATATCTCGTTCACCCTGAAACAGGAACAGTATGGTATGTACGGGTAACAGGTACGACTTCCACAGCGAACTTCCGTGGAAGGCTTCAAATCATCAATATTGAAAACGGCACAATGACTTTCACTGACAATACAAACACAGCCATTACCTTTCCAATGATTGAAGGAATGTATGGCATTGGCGCAGATGGTCAGCCATTTATTCGTTTTACAAATATTCTACGTCCTGCGTCCTCCTTACCAAGGGGCACATATTATGACGTAACCCTTGTAGGCAACTTGATTACGGATATTACTTTTGTGGGAGACCCTGTAGTTACCCCTGAAATTCGCGGTATCGTTATAGATAATAATGCTATGCTAGGCAGTTTAACCATCCTAGATGAAAACCGCCAAGAACGCAGTTTTAACTATATTCCCGGTGCGCTAATGGTGCAACGCCGTGAATTTTTTGACATGCGTGATACCATAGGTGGAATACATGAAATGTTCCCAGGAAATTTTAATCCTCGTGAAACCAGTATAAATGCAATTATTCCCGGTGACCTTGTTGTATTCCGTGTAGATAGCGAAGACCCAACCCGTATCACTGCCATAAGCTCTGCAGAAAACATCATCCAACGCTATGGCAGAATTTTAGAATTTCGTGACCAAGGCGGCTTCTTTGACATGCTTATGGAATTTGAAAATGGGCAAACTGCATGGTTTTCCGTGCCTAACCAAGTCCTTGTCATGGATAGAGGGCGGCCTGTAAACCCAAATCAAATTCAAATGGGTGACTGGGCGCGAATCATCGTTAATCAAGCCGTACTCGCCCCTGGTGTCATGATGGAAACCGTTAGAGAAATTTCACTGGATAGCGGTGGACATCATATCAGCAGTATCGTCATGGGACGTGTTGCTGGATTCCATCATGCACAAAATCTCATTCAAATTGAACATGCACAGGAACTTACCCCCGCAGGGTGGAGCAATCATAGTCCACTGGCTTCATTTAATATAAGCGGACCAAATGTGCGCTACTACCATGATGGACGCGCCGTGTCTTTGGCACATGTACAAAGATATTTGCAACGTTCTGGGGCAACAGTATATTTGGCAATGGAAAACCACCACGCAGGAGAACGTGCAGTTGTGGTGAGTATCCGAAGCGGACGTGATGAGCTTATTCGTGCAGGTACAGTACTTGGTGCATCTGCAAATGAATTTCACTTGTTAGAGATTCCCGGTGCAATCCAAACAGATGCAGGCACAATTGTAGTACGCAATGGACGGCTTGTAGAGCAAAATCACATTTCTGCACCAGATTGGGCAAGGGTTGCGTTAAACGGACACAACACTGCCGCAGTGGTTAATATTGAGCCTGCACCTGCAACATCAGGCGTGCAAATTATACGCGGACGCATTGACAGGGTAGAGCCAAATCAAAGCTTTAGAGTCACCGCCATGAGTATTTTTGATGGATTGCGTTGGAATTTTGCCCCAATAGGCAGAGAGTTTGCAATCGACCATGACACACTCTTTATTGGAGAAAATGGTGTCACAAACATGACCGACTTCATTGGCTGGGGTGAGAACAGCGTTATAGGTGATGTATTCAATGTCGTTGTAGATGGCAGTCGCGCTGTAAGGGTTATTGATGCACCATTTACAAACCCAACGCCAGATTTACCGCCTCCAGCCCAAGGACATTTAACTGTACGGGGAACCATTTATGCAATCAATGGTTCAACAGTACACCTGCGTGACATGCATGTATTTAACGGACGCACTGCACAATGGAATATTGTAAGCAATACAAATGCCACAGGCACAGTAACCGTTCAACCAAATACAATTATTGTAGACCGCAATCAAGTCGTTGGCACAAATGGTTTACAAGTTGGTCAGCAAATTTTAGCCCTAAGTTCCGACAATAGACTTGGCGTTACGCTTGAACCAGGCATTACCGCAGATGTGTATATTCTGTTGGTAGAAAGTTAAAAGGGGGATTTTATAAGATGAAAAAATTTCTATTGATTGCATTGCTTCTTGGGGTGATGGCGATATTTGCCACCCCCATGGAAGCAAATGCCCAATCAAATGCACGCACAGGAAGATATATGGGCTTTTCAGGAGGAATCAGTGAAGGCCGCCGCCTTCCTGGCACAACAGAGACTATCATCATGGAACAAGGTGCCAGAAGACCCAATAACCGCAATGCCATCACTTTAGAATATCGTGAGGTTATATTTCTAAGCGGTAGACCAGAGCTTTTTGAAGGAATTTTGGAAATCCGCGCAGGTGCGCCAGACCCTAATTCTCAAGCAGGAACTTTTACAATAGAACATCGCGTCCGCCCACATGCAGGTGCAGATGCAAGTGAAACAAGCATAAACCGTACAATGATTTTTACAGTGTCTTACCGTCGTGTAGGTTCGCAAATTCTTAAAACCTATGAAGTGAACCCTGCAACTTGGCGCGAAACAATTTCAACCGCTGCCGGAGACACTTTTACCCTTGACCATGCCCGCTCAAGTTTTGTTACAGCCATTATAGAAGACCAAACACCAGGTGTAAGTTATTATCGCGGCAATGTTTCTGCACGAATGTTCTTTACCGGCAGTGCGAATGGCACGACGATTGTAGAGCAAGTTGGTACAATCAATGGATTCACTTCTGCATGGTCTGCCACAGAAACTCATCGTATGGACTTTGCCATCACGAATGACAACTGGGCTTTAACTTATCAAATCCGTCCAAGTGTAACGGTTAATAAAGTTTTGCAGTTTGAAAGCAATGAACCCTTTGCCATTAGTTTTGAAGGCAACTTTATGGAGCTTCACCAAAGCTTTGCAGGACTTCGCTATGATATTTTTATTCGTCCACAATTTATGTGGGATGAACCCTTATTCGGCTCACACAGCCTAGAAACATTTAATGTCTTTGAGCAGCTTTTTGCACCTGATTTATCTTTCATGCGCGGACATCCTGCTGAGGATGACATTCACAGGCTTTTTGCAATGGAAATTTTAACAGGTGAGCCGCAATTCTTTATTCCCGAACAAGGCATCACCCGAGGGCAATTCATGACTGCACTTGCAAGAGCTATTAAATTGCCTGTGCAAGAGGTCACACAGCCTCGTGGACGCACAGCCATTGAACCTGTCGTTCTATTTAATGATGTCAATTCTGACAGGCCTGAGTTTAGATATATTCAAGCCATTGTTGATGCAGGTGTTGCAGAGGGACGCGAAGGGGGTTCATTCCACTTTGATTATCTCATCTCTCGCCAAGAAGCCATTACAACAATAATACGCGCACTTGGGCTTACAAATATCGGATTAAATCCTACTGTTGTTACACCCTTCGTTGACAGTAACGATATTGCCAGTTGGGCAATGCGCGACATAAGCGTAGCCAACACCCTAGGGCTTATTTCACCTGATATAAACGGAAACCTCCATCCAAACCGTGCAATATCCAATGCAGAAGCTGCAACACTGCTCAATCATCTTATTGACTACTTGCGTGAAGGTATTGTCCGAGATTATGCTGACCATATTGTAAATACTGTAGTTTAACAAAAAACCAGCCATCGGCATTTGAAATGCACGATGACTGGTTTTTTCTGATTATCCGCGTTCAGGCGGGGCGAAGATATCCATTGGAAATTCTAATTCTGCAAAATACTCACAAGGGTTTATATCGCCTTGGTCTTCGCATTCATCAGGAATGCAGAAGCCTTTTGACTGAACATTCAAGTGAACCATGCGAATGAGTTTTAGAATACAAAACAAGCCAATTGTCACGTGAACTTCATTGTGTCCATGGCAGCGGTCTATTCTGGCATCAAGCCCTAAGCTTTTGGCTTCTACCCAAATGAAAGGTGCTGCGTCAAAGGTTGAACCATCGGATTCACTGTATAAGTCAGTGCCAATAACCAAATCACCGCCAACTGAACCAAACAAAGTCGCCTTCATATTAAACACGTTCATCGCTGAAACACATTCAAGTATGCAGCCGCCAGCATCACGAAATGTGAGACGATATTCAAATACATACTTTACCACTACATCCCAGTATCCTGTACGGAAGGGACTTGGTTGCTTATCAACAACTTGAATTTTCTTTATTTCCACTTTGTCCATTGTCACTGACACCGCGCAAGGTGGCGGAATAACCAAATGTTCACTGCACTCTAATGGGCATGGTGGTGGAACTGGTGGTATACATGGCTTTCCGGGTTTCATCGGTGGGTAGTCTACATGTGGGGCTTCTACACACAGTGCTGGGCCAAGTTCCCGTACTGTTAAGCAATTTTGACGGCGGCAGCTATCGTAGACTTTATATGCTACAATGCATTCATCCTTTACTCTTCTGCGGTCGTGGTCTGTGCATCCTATGGATTGCGCTTCTGTGGCAATCGTGTCTTGCATTTCAAACGCGCTCATTGACAACCTCCTACTTTTAATCCCAAATCAATTCAATTCTGCTAATAATATATGTACAACTCATTTTTATGTGCTAATTTAAAAATGAAAGGTCTATTGTGACATTTTTAAATAATGTGGTATGATAAGAAAAATGTAAAATACGAAGGGGATTTAAAAAATGGGCAGCCCACATGATTTCCTAGAACATTGCGACCGCCTAGCTGTCATGGGTGGAACTTTCGACCCAATTCACATGGGACATATGGCAGTTGCAGAAGCAGTCATGCATCAGTTTAAGCCACGTAGGGTGCTGTTTATACCAAGCGGCAACCCACCGCATAAACCAAACCAACCTATCACAGAAGGCGAGCATCGGTATAAAATGACACTAGCCGCCATTTGCGAAACGCCAAGCTTTGAAGTATCCCGCATGGAAATTGACCGTTCAGGCTACAGCTACACGATTGACACCTTAAAGCGTTTAAAGGAAATTTGCCCATTGGGAAGCAAAATTTTTTTTGTAATCGGGGCAGATATGTTCGAGGATATGTTTTCGTGGCATAAAGTGGAAGAGCTTTTGACCCTATGTGAATTTGTGGTTGTATCCCGTCCCGGCTATAAAATAACCCACGAAACCCACGGTGCGACAGTGCATATGCTGGAAGGCTTACAATTGGAAATATCCAGCACAGATATCCGTGAGCGATTTAAAGCGGACAAGCCTGTAAGCAGTCTAATGCCTCACACAGCAGAAACATATGCAAGAACCCATAACCTCTACAACGCCCCCAATAATTATGAATGGGCAAAATCCCGCTTACAAGAACGTCTGTCCCCCCGCCGTTATCACCACACAATGGGTACAGTAGAGGAAGCAATACGCCTTGCAGAAATTTATCATGTAGATGTGAATAAAGCCAAGTGGGCTGCTTTACTTCATGACTGTGCAAAGGAATTTGCCACAGACAAGAAAAAAATTCTGTGCAAACATTGGGGCATTCCCCTAGACGATATATTAGAAAGCCATATCGACTTAACCCATGGGTTACTTGGTGCAGAATCCGCCCGCCGTCATTTTCAAGTCACCGACCCTGACATTTTGCAAGCCATCCGTTATCATTCCATGGGGAATAAAGGTATGACAATGCTTGATAAAATCATCATGCTGGCAGACTACATTGAGCCCCATCGTGATGAATACCCCCCTCTAGCCGAAATGCGTAACCTAGCATATACTGACATCAATAAAGCAATCATCATAGGAACAAAATTCACAAATCAAGAAATAAATGACCGCGGCGACAAAGTCCACCCTCAAAGCCGCGAAATGCTAAAGGAACTTAAACAGAAAGAGGACATTTAATGAATGACGAAAAAACAGCAGTACTAGCATTACATCAAGCATTGGACACAAAGTTTGCTAAAGACATCCTGCTCATGGATTTAAGCGAACTTTCTCCCATTGCAGACTACTTCGTAATTGCCACAGGCGGTAGCACACCTCAGCTTGCAGCACTCACGGAAGCCGCTGAAGAAACCCTAAAAGCCCACGGATTTTTACTTAACCACACTGAAGGTATCCGCTCTGGAAACTGGGTATTGCTAGACTTCGGTACAATTATAGTACATCTGTTCGACAAAGAATCGCGGGAGTACTATAATTTAGAGCGTATTTGGGGCGATGCAAGAATATTAACACCCTAGGTATAAATTACCAATAATAATGGCAAAACTCCCTTTATAGACTAAACACTATGAAGGGAGTTTTATTATATGAAAAAAAAATATGTACTCATTACCATTTGTACAATATCCGCGCTGACGGGAATAGGACTGGGCTACTTCTTCTTCGGGCCAGCAACAATCTCTGCCAGTGAATCAACATCAGCAGTTAAATATGAAGTATTCCCAAAGTATATACCTATTGATTCTGAGCCAGAGCTAATGCAAGCCTACAGCACAATAAACCCTACCCCAGAACCACTACCAATCCCTTCCCATTTATTTGTAGTATCTATTTATGACGGATATATCGCAGTATACCACTCAGCTCCAGAGGGCAAAGGCATATTAAAAGAAGTCACAACAACAAAAATAAATGCCCTGCCCCTAATCGAGCAAGTTCGATTAGAGCAAGGCATTAACATCTATACTGAAGAAGCCCTAATCCGTATCTTAGAAGATTACGGAAGCTAACGTGGCTACCTCATTGCTTAGACTCAATCACTCGCAATATAGATAAATCTACATTTTTTTTATTTGACAAATCAATCAAATCATTCGTATTCAAAATCTTTACAACAGGTCTCATTGCATTTTCATTTTCAACAACAACCCCTATCCTTGAATCAGAAAGCTGAACAAATGTACCTGTTGGATATAATACTAATCTTTTTGAAAAAGCTTTTAAAATATCATAATCAAAAGCCGTACCAACCTCATTGCGAATCAAATAATAAGCCGCACTAGGCGACATAGGGCTACGATAAGAGCGATATGATGTTACCGCATCATAAACATCTGCAACTGCAATGATTCGGCTAAAAAGGGGAATTTTATCCCCTGCCAATCCCATAGGATACCCTGTGCCGTCATACTTTTCATGATGACACATAACCCCGCCCCATAGCTCTTTATTTCCCATAGACTTCCGCTTCAATACTTTTGCACCGTTTGTAGGGTGCAACTTCATTATCGCAACCTCTGCGTCTGTCAGCCTGCCAGTCTTCTGTGTTATTGATAATGGAATGGTTTGTTTACCAATGTCATGCAACATAGCACATCTTCCAAGGTTTTTTAAAGTCTTATCATCAAGACCCAAAACCTGCCCTGTTGCAATCGCAAGCAATGATACACTAAGGGAATGGTGGTACGTATATTCATCATAACTTTTTAAATCATGGATTTGGATAAGCCCGGCAGAGTCTTGAGTTACAGCCGTCAAAACTTGATTGAGTGAATTTTCAAATCCTCTAACAACCTGATAAGCTGTTGTCATGTTAACATTTTCATCTGAACTTGACATCACTGAAAACAGTTCACTAATACTGCTTATAGTCTCTTCACGCAAGTTAGGGCTTAAAGTTGGTTGGGGCGCGGGAATATCAAGAATTTCACGAATGTCAGCTTTTTGTACTGGTTGAGGACTAAGCTCAGGCTTAGGTATCAACATGGGTTTAAGCGGTGACTTTGGAACAGAGGTTTCTTGATGTGGCGACGCTGGGGAGCTAGTCGCAATTTTGACCGATTTAAACTGATGCTTTGTTAAAATATTTATCAACCTAGCATTAACAAAGCTGCCTTTTCGTGCAACTAACATAGGCGGCCCGCTACCTGTATTTACATAAATTGCATCGGCAAGTTCCATATCTTCTTTTAATTCATTTACAAGAACACTACGACTATGCTTCATATCAGTTCTTTTCCACCCCCTATGCTTCCTAGTCTACAAAAAAGCCGCGCAGTTTATTCCGCGCGGCTCGCAAAACCTTAAAAAACTTATTTGTTACGCTTCCAAGCCTTATAATGGTCTGCAAATTTCTTATCGCTACCTAGAACATGGTCAACCAGCCAATCAACAATTGTTTTGTTAATTTCAATACTTACATCAATTGAATTGCCCTTCTCCAAAATGCTTTCTTGAAGCGCACCTACGCGTTTTACAAAACCGCTATGTTCTTCTTTATGTGCTTTCCTTTCAAAATAACCCGATTCTTCCATCAATTTTTCTTCATTAACAAAATGTTGCAATGTATATGAGACAAGAAACTGTATTGATTGGTCAATTTTTTCCTTTCTGCTTTCAAAAGCATCATTCAATACTTTAGCCACTAGTCCGAAAATTTCTTTATGGTCATTATCCACAAGCGCATTGCCCGTTTCATAAGCCTCTGCCCACATCATATGCGTTGTATCTCCCTCAATGTATACTAAATAGAATAGTCCCCTTATTTACAATTATATTACATGTTTCAACCCAAAGCAACAAGTAAATTATTTTATTACTATATATCCCGCTTCGGCAATTTCTTTTTCGATTGTCTCTAGTGTAAGTTTAGCTGGGTCGAAAGTAATTTCTACCTTTTGCTCTGTTGATGAAGCAATTACTTCTGCAACGCCTATATCTTCTAATGCCATGATTACGGCTTTCTCACAATGTCCGCAACTCATGCCGCTTACGTTCAATACTTCCTTTTTCATAAATTCATCTCCCTTAGTTTTTTCTACTTACATATCATAGTACACCAATGATGAGAAAAAAGAAAGATATTACTACAAACTCATGGAAATTTATGGCGAAGCGTCTTGTTTGTTGACACTTTCTAAGAAAACTACTACAATTAAGCTAACTTCTAATTTAGAGGGAGAGTGTAACTTTGAGCAAATTACTACCACCAGATATTGATACTGATGAAGAAATGCTGGAAGAAGAGGGATATGACAACGCCTACAATGAAGAAATGTCCCGTGCCGCTGTAGGCAGATTATTTGATGATGGTGACGACTTTGAAGAACCACCAGTAGCACGTGCATTTGTTACTGGATATGACCAAGTGCCATCCAAGCCTATTGAGCGTAAAGCAGAGCGACCCAATCCACAACCAGAAGTCCATGATTGGACTGTGAATGAAGCTGGATTCCAAGGCCGTCTCGTTAAAGATGAGCGTGTGCCTAAATCAAGACCAAGACGCGAACGCGAACCAGAAGAGCCTATGACCTGGAGTGAAGAACCACCACGGGAAAGAGAGGCTCATTTAGAGCGTCCTCGTGGGCGGCGCGACACAGAAACTGCGCGTCTGATTATGGGCGGTGAAGACGCTTTTGAGTTAGGTTTGCGTGAGGGGCGTAGCAGTAGAGAACGCGAACGTGACCGCCGAAGCAGAATAACCAACCCCGACCCAAAGCCTGCTGTGCGTGTCAATGTTGCGTCAGAACGCCCTATGCAAGAAGCACATCAAGGGCAAGAATCTCGCCGTGCGCGCCGTGAAGAACATGACAGTGCGCCTACAGAAGAGGATTTAGACGGGTTTCGCAGAAAATATAATCCTGGTGAACTTGTATCTTCACCACGAAATCCCAATCGCCCCATAAGGTCAGGGCAAGCCCGTGACGTGCGAAAAGACCGTATGAGGGTTGAAAGCAGAGATATGGAAACAGTCAGTCCCCTTCGCTGGGTAGCGGCATTTGTGGGTGTTGCTGTGCTTGCAGTGATGATTTTCCTTATTGTGCAAGTGATTGGCTTAACATCATATCGTGACCAAGTTGAAGACTATCAATCACAGTTAGCCACTGCAAGTTCAGACCTTGCAATTGCAGAGAGCAGAATTAGGACATTAGAAGCTGAATCAGGCAATCTTCGTGACCAACTGGATGCCATACACGCTCAAGGAAATATTCCAAGTGAAGATGGACAAACGGTAAATGAAGAAGGCACTGCCAGCACTGGAGGTACACAAGCCCCAGCAGGGCCTACAATGCCTTTCACACACACCATTGCTTCGGGTGAAAACTTGAATATTCTCGCCAGACGATTCTTTCCAAATGAAGATGTTATAGAAGCAACACAACATATTGCTTCTGTCAACGGTATCACAAATATCAATAATATCCAACAAGGACAACCACTTACGATTACCGCCATGGGTGAGTAAAGAACAAAAGACACTTTCGCCACCGTTGGCGGCGCAGGTGTAGCAAATTTATATTTGATATGTAGAATGCACACGAATGGAGGAATAACCTTGGCTGAACTTTGGGATATATTAGATAAAAACGGCAATGTAACAGGGCGTGTTCACGAACGTGGCAAACCCATGAACAAAAGCGAATATCATCTTGAAGTTTATGTTTTAATTGAGAATGACAACGGCGAATATCTGATATCGCAAAGGTCTCCGAACAAGACGCTCCCCAATATGTGGGAATGCACAGGCGGAAATGCGGTTGCAGGCGATGATAGCTTGGCCACAGCATTGAAAGAAGCAAAAGAAGAATTAGGCATTATTCTTCAGCCGCAGAACGGACGAATGATTCAACATCAATTACCGTGTGGCAGCGTCGGATGCCATGGTTTGGTTGATGTTTGGTTATTTCGGCAAAATGTAGACATATCAACCGTAATTCTTGCTCCTGATGAAACCCACAATGCAATGTGGGCAAGTCGTGATGAAATTAACCGTATGATTGATGAGGGAACATTCACAACATGGGAACTCTATACATACATTGACGAATTGTTTGAGTGAATTGAAGTAGATTGATGGATGGCACACAGTATAAGCATTATTGACGACCGCACACACAAGCGAACATCTGCCACATACTCTTTATGACTTGTTATATTCGTTTACTATAGCATACAAAAAACCGCTTTTACGTTATTTAAAACATAAAAGCGGTTTTTTTATTCCTTTTAAACTACGCTAGACTGTCACTGACCATGAAGATTCGCCTTTATATAACTTCATAAATTCATCGCCTGTAATCGTTTCTTTTGTAAAGAGATATTCGGCTAGTTCTCTAAGCTTATGCTCATTTTCTTTGAGTAAATTGATAGCTTTTTGATAACATTCGTGTAAGATTTTTTTCACTTCATCATCAAGTGCTGACCCTGTTTGGTCTGATACTTGTAAAACTGCACGTCCGTCTAAATAGCGATTTTGGATACTTTCTAAACCCATCATTCCAAATTTTTCACTCATACCATACATACTCACCATTGAACGTGCCATCCTTGTTGCTTTTTCAATATCATTGGCTGCGCCTGTTGTTTGGGTGTTAAATTGTACCTCTTCGGCGGCACGCCCTGCCAAACTTGCGATAATTTCCATTAGCATTTCTTCTTTGGAATGCATGAATTTCTCTTCTTCAGGTGCCGCAAGTACATACCCCAGTGTGCCTTTGGTACGCGGGATTATTGTAATTTTTTCAACAGGCTTATCATCTTTTTGCACCACACGGGCTAGGGCATGTCCTATTTCATGATAAGCAACGATACGCTTTTCTTTCTCACTCATGATACGGTCTTTCTTTTCTTTACCTGCAATGACAACTTCTACAGCTTCCATTAAATCTTCTTGTTGCACTTCTTTACGCTTCATTCTAACAGCATTAAGGGCGGCTTCATTTATCATATTTGCCAAATCGGCACCTGCCGCGCCAGGTGTTATTGCTGCGATACGTTTTAAATCTACTGAATCACTCATTTTCACTTTTTTTGCATGAACATGTAAAATGTCAACACGTCCTTTTAAGTCAGGAAGCTCCACATTGATTCTTCGGTCAAATCTACCTGGACGAAGCAATGCCTTATCTAATGTTTCCGGTCTATTGGTTGCCCCTAGAATCACTACACCTTTTGATGAATCAAAACCATCCATTTCTGCAAGCAGTTGATTGAGTGTTTGTTCCCGTTCATCATTAGAGTTCATTTGATTGTCACGGCTTTTTCCTATGGCATCAATTTCATCTATAAAAATAATACATGGAGATTGCTGACTTGCCTGTTTAAACAAATCACGTACACGAGACGCACCAACACCCACAAACATTTCTACAAAATCTGAACCTGACAATGAGAAGAATACAACATTGGCTTCACCAGCTACAGCTTTTGCAAGCAATGTCTTTCCTGTTCCCGGCGGGCCAACAAGCAAGGCACCCTTGGGTTGAACTGCACCAATTTCCACGTATTTATCTGGATTATGCAAAAAATCTACAATTTCCGTCAAGCTTTCTTTTGCCTCTTCTTGTCCTGCCACATCTTCAAAGGTTACACCTGTTTTCTTTTCCATGTAAACTTTTGCATTGCTTTGCCCAATAGACATAAAGCCACCGCGTCCACCCATCATTCCGCCAACCATACGTCTTAAAAACGTAAACATAATCACCAGAAATAAAATAGGCAGTATAATTTGGAAAAATATCACTTGAAGCCAGTTGGTTGTAACGATTGCAGCAGAATAAATGACACCATAATAGTCAAGCATTTCGCGCAATTGAGGGTCTGGCATACGCCCTGTATAAAGTACAGCTTGTTCATCTTCTTGCTGTCCCTGCAATCGCTGGGTCATCAAATCAAAAAAGCTTACTGGCACAGGCGGTACATCTTCTGCCGCTTGATATTTATATTCAAGCACTTCTTCCGGCAGGAGGGTTATCATAATCCTGTCTGATTGAACTTCCACTTCCTCAACTCTACCATCTGCAAGCAACGCTACAAATTCATCATAGGTCACTCGTTCAATGCTGTTTCCTGTCATGGAAGTCATAAACAGATTTAAGAAAAAGACAACTGCAACCGCCACTAAGGCAATCGTCATTCCACTTGGCCATTTGCTAGGGAGTTTATCTTTTTTATTGTCGTTCAATATCTCACCTCTTCTTCAGATATCGTATTAGGTATACGCTTTGCGAATTTTTACCAAAAGTAAGTATAATCAAAAAATAGTCAAAATGCAAATGCACTAGGAAAAAGTCTCACAGATTATCACAGCCGCAAATGCAGGATTATCTATATCATCAGGTGTTAACCCATCAATTGGACAAACTCGCACTTCGTCACCTGAGGCAAAAGGAGATTCAAATGGAAATCCTTTTGAAAAATCTGCTTCCATGGCGGCTCGTTTATAAAGCTGCAATACATTGGCATTAGATGGATTGGGTCTGTGCGCGCTGAAAATTTTTATTGGGTTAAGTTCCTCAAGTTTATCCAAAGTGTTAAGGTACACGTCTTTCCCACAAAACTCTCTTAAAAACAACCAACACATGGCATTCGCTGCGTCTCCTGTATACAACCAATTTTCCTCTTCATACAATAAGCACATGCTACCGGCAGAATGTCCTGGTGCAGATATAGCACGCATAGTGATTCCACCTAAGTTAAAAATATGCCCGTCGTGAAACGGAACTAAATTTCCAGAACCTTGCACAAGGTATGTCTCTTCATTAAAATTTTCTGGTAAACGGTTAAGTGCTTCTGCATTTTTTATCGCATTGCGACGGGCTTTTTCAGAAGTATGTTTTCCGCATAGAACAATATCATCTTTGCCAATGTAAATATCTTCATCAAACTGACCATTGCCGCAAGTATGGTCATAATGACCATGGGTGTTGACGATGATAAGTGGTTTATTACCTGTGTGCGCTTTTACTACACGCTTTAAATCACCAAAGCCATACCCAGTATCTATTAACAAAGCTTTTTCAGTACCGATGAGTAATTCACAATAGGTATTTTCTGGGCTAAAAATACGATATACATTTTCCTTGAGCTGCAAAACTGTGTAATAGTTTTCCATAACTTCCCCTCCTATAAATAATATAACCCCAGTGTATACTTAATCTTACTATTATCGCAAGCTAAAATATAAGATTATTTCATAAAAAAATGTTGCAAAGCATACCAAAACGTGGTATTATTTTTAAGTAAATGAATATTTAACTTCAAAAGAGTGGGTGCTTACCCACTCTTATATTATGTCTGGTAATCAGATGAGGATGATGTTTTTCATGGTAAACATAGAGTCGTTGGTTGAACCTGTTGCCAAAGCATGTGGAGTAGAACTATACGATTTGGAATATGTAAAAGAAGGCGGCGACCGTATTCTGCGGCTTTTTATCGACAAGGAAGGCGGCGTTGATTTAAATGATTGTGAGCGGGTAAGCCGCGCAGTTGAAGTGGTTTTGGATGAACATGACCCAATTCCCAACGCATATCGGTTGCAAGTAGGTTCACCAGGGATTGATAGAAAACTTGTAAAGCCGGAACATTTTACCCGATATATTGGCGAAAAAATATCGTTAAGATTATTTGCCCCCCATGCGCCCAAAGATGAAACCCAAGCAGAGTCCATTACAACAGGGCGTAAAAAATTTACAGGAATTTTGTCAGGATACGAACTCGGAACAATCAAGCTTACAGACGCAGACAAAGTAGAATGGATTTTTGAACAAAACCAAGTATCGTCTTGCAAGCTTGACCCGAACATTATGCAAGGAGGAACTCATGGATAACGGCCGTGAATTGATAGACGCACTGGTACAAGTGTCGGAGGAGAAAGGCATAGATAAAGAAGTTATCTTTGAAGCCATTGAATCTTCTCTGGTGTCAGCATGTAAAAAGCAGCTTGGACAGGAAGCCAATGTGCGGGTAGCCATAAACCGCGAAACAGGCGTATACACGGTACTAGCAGCCAAAGTCGTTTCAGAAGTTGTAGAAAATCCTTTAATTGAAATAAGTCTTGAGGACGCGCGGGCAATAAAATCCACATATGCACTTGAAGACATTGTAGAGATTGATGTTACACCAAAAAACTTTGGGCGGATTTCTGCCCAAACAGCAAAACAAGTCGTTGTTCAAAAGTTCCGCGAAGCAGAGCGGGAAATTTTATATAATGAATACATTGGCAAAGAACATGACGTTGTGACGGCAATCGTACAAAGACGTGACCGACGCAATGTTATGGTAAGCATCGGCAAATTAGAAGCCTCAATGCAACCATCTGAGCAAATATTCCGCGAATCATATCAGTTTGGTGACCGTATAAAAGTGTATGTTATGGAAGTCACGCAAAGTAATAAAGGGCCCCTTGTCAATGTTTCACGTACCCATCCTGAACTGTTACGTAAGCTTTTTATGCAGGAAGTACCAGAAATAGCAGATGGTATCGTTGAAATAAAATCGATTGCACGTGAAGCCGGCAATCGTAGTAAAATTGCTGTTTATACAAAACACCCCCATGTTGACCCGATTGGTTCATGTGTGGGACAGAATGGTCAACGCGTCAATCTAATCTCTTCAGAGCTACGCGGTGAAAAGTTGGATATTATTCTTTGGAACGAAGACCCAGTCAAATATATTTCTCATGCAATGAGCCCCAGTAAGGTTGTAGATGTTGCGGTAAATGAGCATGAAATGTTAGCACGCGTCGTTGTTCCGGATAATCAGCTTTCACTTGCAATCGGAAAAGAAGGGCAAAATGCACGTCTTGCCGCACGTTTGACAGGATGGCGCATTGATATTAAGAGCGAATCTTTAGCCCGTGGAACTGATTTCTTAATCTTCCCCGAGTCCGAAAAACCATTGCCTTCATCAGAAGAAGAAAGCAAACCAGCCGAAGTAGAAGCTGCTTATGCTGATTTCTATGAAGAAAAAGATGCTGAAGAAGAAATTGCTGCTGTGGAAACTACAGATGTACCAATCCCAGAAGTAGCCGCAGAAAATGAATACTACGATGACGAGTATTATGATGAGGAATACTATGATGACGAGTATTATGATGATGCGTACTATGATGAGGAATACTACGATGACGAGTACTATGATGAGGAATACTATGCGCAAGAAGGTTCAGACGAAAACACCGATGAATCAGCAAAATAGTATAAAAAAAACACCACAAAGGCGTTGTGTAGGTTGCCGCGAAATGAAAAGTAAAACAAGTTTATTTCGTATTATCTCACATACATTTTCAAATGAAGGTCTGCAAATAGACTTAAATCAAAAATCACCTGGGCGCGGCGCATACGTGTGTCGTAACAGGGAATGTATAGCAATAGCACAAAAATCTAAAGGGCTTGAACGTTCTATAAAGTGTAGTGCTTGCCCTGAAATATATACGCAATTAAAGGCGGAAGTGGAAAGGTAAGGTGGCTTGATGCCAAAAATTCGTGTACACGAATTAGCTAAAGAGCTTAATGTGAGCAATAAGGAAATTATCAATAAAATGGAGGAGTATGGCAAGTCCGTATCCAACCACATGAGTTCTTTGGAAGATGCCGACGTGTCTCGGCTAAAAAGTGAAATGAAGCGGCAGGCAGAAAAGCCTGCTTTAGAGAGAAATACTGAAAATCCGCCACCACGTCCACGCCCTGTTGGCGAAGATGGTAAGCCTTTACGCCCAAGACCCCTTGGCCCTGACGGTAAACCATTACCTCCACGCCCAAGACCCCTTGGCCCTGATGGCAAACCGTTACCTCCGCGTCCAAGGCCTCTTGGCCCTGATGGCAAGCCATTACCTCCGCGTCCAAGACCCCTTGGCCCTGACGGTAAACCACTACCTCCACGTCCAAGACCTCTTGGCCCTGATGGCAAACCGTTACCTCCGCGTCCAAGACCCCTTGGTGAAGATGGTAAACCACTACCTCCACGTCCAAGACCCCTTGGTCCTGATGGCAAACCATTACCGCCACGCCCACGTGTTGCATCTTCTGCTCCAGCAACACAGTCATCTGACGTTGCTGGAGTCGCTAAAACTGCAACCCATTCAACGGCTTCAACAGAACGTCCACACATTGGTTCAAGAGAAGGACGGCCGCCACGTGATGGAAACAGACCCCAAGGACAAGGCGGCTTTGGTAATCGTCAAGGACGTTCTGATTCACGTCCACCACGTGATGGAAATAGACCCCAAGGGCAAGGCGGCTTTGGTAATCGCCCTGGTGGCGCAGGTGGAGGTCGTCCACAAGGCGGCTTTGGAGGCAATCGCCCAGCAGGACAAGGTGGCTTTGGAAATCGTCCTCAAGGTGGAAGACCTGGTGGTGCAAGTGGCGGTCGTCCAGGAGGGTTTGGTGGAGGTCGCAAAGACGACAAAAAGCCAGAACCAGCAAGAGACAACACTCGCAATATATGGACACGCAATCAATTTGAAAGTTCTGCAAAGAAAGATAAAAAAGATACAGGGCGCAAAGAAAATCAACAAGGCTTTGAACGCAGAAGCACTAAAAGCAGACCTCCAAAACGCGTTATGCCTGTACGCCCACAACCTACAGTTTCTTTAATCACCGTAGCACCTGAAATTACTGTGCGGGATTTAGCAGAAAAGCTACTGCGTTCCAATGCTGATATCATTAAGGTTTTAATGAAAAAAGGTGTAATGGTCACAGCAAATCAGGCTATTGACTTTGAAACCGCATCTTATGTAGCTGAAACCTTTGATGTCCTTGTGGAAGAGTATGTAGAAGTTGACGTGTTTGAAGAAGCATTTGAAAATACACCTGATGACGAAAGCTCACTGCTTTCGCGTCCGCCTGTTGTTGTTGTAATGGGCCATGTTGACCATGGAAAAACATCCTTGCTTGACGTTATTCGTAACGCCAGCGTTCAGCAGTCTGAAGCAGGAGGTATTACCCAGCATATTGGTGCGTATAGTGTAAAGTTGCGCGATAATGATAATAAACGTATCACATTTCTAGACACCCCTGGGCATGAGGCTTTTACAGCCATGCGTATGCGCGGGGCGCAAGTCACAGATATTGCTATATTAGTTGTGGCAGCAGATGATGGTGTTATGCCGCAAACCATTGAAGCCATTAACCATGCTAAAGCAGCAGGTGTCGAGCTTATTGTTGCGATTACTATGATGGATAAGCCAAATGCAAACCCTGATAAAGTAAAGCAACAACTTGCCACCCATGACCTTCAATCCGAAGACTGGGGCGGTTCGACAATTACTGTGCCTGTTTCAGCCCGTGAAAAAATAGGTATTGAGCAGCTTCTTGAGATGATTCTCTTAGTGGCTGAAATGAAAGAACTCAAAGCCAATCCTAATAAACCTGCACGAGGAAGTATCATCGAAGCTAAACTGGATAAAGGCCGTGGGCCTGTCGCAACTGTTTTGGTACAAGAGGGAACGCTTAAAGTTGGTGACCCAGTTGTAGCTGGTGCGTGTTTTGGTAAAGTTCGCGCAATGGTTGACAGTCGTGGACGCAATGTAAAAGAAGCAGGGCCATCTATGCCTGTTGAAATTATTGGTTTAGCAGAAGTCCCTGTTACAGGTGATATTCTTTATGCCGCAGTCAGCGACAAACAAGCCCGTCAGCTATCTGAAACCGTTGTGGCTAAAGGCAGAGAAAACATGATAAAATCCACCCAAGGCAAAGTTTCGCTGGATGATTTATTCAGCCAAATTCAAGCAGGACAGGTTAAGGATTTAAATATTGTTGTAAAAGCTGACGTTCAAGGTTCTGTTGAAGCCTTGCGTGGAAGCTTAGAAAAACTCACAAACGATGAGGTACGTGTACGCATTATTCACACAGGTGTAGGTGCAGTGACAGAATCAGATGTAATGCTTGCGTCTGCTTCCAATGCAATTATCATTGGCTTTAATGTGCGTCCAGAACCTGTTGCAAAATCTGTAGCAGAGTCTGAAAATGTTGATGTGCGTATGTACAGTGTCATTTATTCTGCAATTGATGATATTGAAGCTGCGATGAAAGGTATGCTTGACCCTGAATTTGAAGAGAAGATTCTAGGGCAGGCAGAAATCCGCGAAATTTTCAAAGCGTCTGGTATTGGAACAATTGGTGGATGTTATGTGACAGAAGGAAAAATTACTCGCAATGCACAAGTTAGACTGGTTCGTGATGGTCGTGTCATCTATGATGGACACCTTGAAACCTTAAAGCGTTTTAAAGATGATGTGCGTGAAGTAAATCATGGTTATGAATGCGGTATGTTATTTAAAAACTATAATGATATCAAAGAAGGCGACAAAGTTGAAGCTTACGTCATGGAGGAGATTCCACGATGAAAACGCGTATAACTCGCATTAACGATGAAATAGCCCGCGTAACAGCAAATATCATTCGGTCAGAGCTTTCTGACCCACGCATTGGCACGGTTGTTAGTGTGATTAAAGCGGAAACAACTACAGATTTAAAGCACTGTAAAATTTCAGTGAGTATTTTAGGAAATACACAAGAATCTACCATGGCTGCTTTAAATAAAGCTTCAGGGTTTATACGCAAGCGTATTGCAGAAACAATCAATCTACGTCAAACGCCTGAAATTAAGTTTGAATATGACGATTCAATAGAGCATGGCATGAGAATGCGCAAGCTCATTGAATCCGTCTCCGTTGCCGATGATGAAAAAACGACTAACGATGCACATGCTTAGTTAGGGTAGAGAACTATTGAAAGAATGTGTTTTATGCAAGAAATATTAAAATTGTTTCGTGAACGTGAAAGTTTTGTGATTGCTGGACATAGCGGGCCTGATGGTGATTCTATTGGTTCATGCTTTGGGCTTGCTTTGGCATTAGAAAAGATGGGGAAAAAAGTTCATGTTATGCTAGAACCCTATGCTCAAAAGTATAACGTTATCCCTGGGCGTCACTTTCTTTATCCTCGTTTGAAAGAGGATTTTCCAATTGAAGTTTTTGTGGCACTTGATTGTGCCGATTATGAGCGGCTTGGAGTGTATCGCCCTCTTTTTGACCGTGCTGAATTTACAGTTTGCATTGACCATCACGAAACAAACGAAGGTTTTGCACAATTCAGTTATATTGAATCCACTGCATCATCTACAAGCGAAATGGTTTTTCGCATTATAGAACAACTTACAGAGCCGACTGCAGATATTGCGTCGGCTATTTATGCAGGTATTGTTAGTGATACAGGCGGATTTAGATATGGGGCTACCCACAAATCTACAATGGAAATTGCTGCAAGACTTATGGATATGGGGATTCCTTTCACTGAAATTTACAATGAATTGATGCATAGGCATCGTTTTTCTGCTGGAAAAGCTATGGGTGTTGTGTTGATGAATGCAATGCAATCTCATGACGGAAGAATTGTATACTCATATATAACCCGTGATATGCTGGCCGATATCAATGCAGACCCTTCTGATTTAGATGGTGTTGTTGAATATCTCATGAGTACCCGCGGGGCACTTTCAGCAGTTTTAATCTACGAGCGGCATCGAGAAAACGAAGTCAAAGTAAGTTTACGTTCCAAAGGGCCAAATGTAGGACGTGTTGCAAAAGTGCTTGGCGGTGGCGGTCATGCTTTAGCCGCAGGTGCAACGACAAAGGGTAATGTTGCAGAGATTATGTCAAAAACAATTCCCCTTATCATGAAAGAAATCATGACATATACCATGGAGGTCAACCCAGGTATCATCAATGTGTACAAAGAAAAAGGCTATACATCACATGATGTAGTGGCTATTTTGCGTAAGATTTTTGGCAAACAAATTGGTCATACAGGTACATTAGACCCTGAAGCAGAGGGTGTTTTACCAGTATGCTTAGGACGAGCCACAAAGCTTTCAAACTATATAACGGCTGAAAGCAAAACATATGTAGCAGAAGTTATTTTAGGTGTAACCACTGACACAGGTGACATGACAGGGGCAATATTAACCCAAAAAGATGCAATCAATGATAAGGAAAAAATCATTGCCGCTGTAGAATCTTTCAAATTTGAAAACCGCGGGCAATATATGCAAATACCACCGATGTATTCTGCAGTAAAAATTAACGGACAAAAACTATATGAACTTGCCCGCCAAGGTAAAACAGTGAAGCGACCTGCACGACCTGTTGTTATCCATGATATAAAAGTTATAAATTTTGCAGATGATAGATTTACTATTGAAGTGACTTGTTCAAAAGGTACGTATATTCGTACTTTATGTGAAGATATTGGTAACGATTTAGGTTGCGGCGCAGCCATGGGTCATTTAAAACGTACCCAAAGTGGTGTTTTTTCGATAGAAAATGCATATACACTTGCTCAAATTCAAGCTGCCGCTAATGATTATAGTCTTGACGATATGATTTTGCCAGTAAACCAAGTACTGCCCTACCCTATGGGCATTATAAATCCAGATAATTTGGTTCGCGCAAGAAATGGCAATCCATTACTCCTTGGTGCTGTTGAAATAGACAAGCCATTAGAGGATGGCGAAAAATGCTGGCTTAAAGACCCATATCGTATTACAGGACTTTTTCGCAAAGAAGGCAAAAAGTTACGTGTAGAGGTCATGTTATAATGGCAGGTGTAGTGCTTGCCATTGGCAAATTTGAAAGTATCCATCAAGGACACAAGGCTTTGCTGGTGGAAACTGTCCGCCATGCAAAAGAAAAAAAACTTACGCCTGCTGCAATGGTATTTGAGCCTCACCCAAGTAAAGTGCTTGGCAATACCCATTACAAACCCCTCTTCACAGAAGCTGAACGTACTTATTTAATAACAAAATGTGGAGTAGATAAAATTTTAACTTGTCACTTTGATAAAGCATTTTCCAAGCTTTCACCTATTGCATTTTGCAAAAAAATTTTTAATGAATATAAAGCCCGTGAAATTATTGTTGGAGAAAATTATCGCTTTGGATTCAAGCGAGAAGGCACAGTTGAAACTTTGCAATATGAAGCTTCCAAGTTTGGAGCAAAAGTTAGTGTCGTGAAAATGGCAAAAAATATTGATAACTTGCCTATTAGCACATCCATCATAAGAAGCTTACTTGTTGAAAATCGGCTACCAGAAGCAAATGCCATGCTTGGATTTCCTTTTTTTACAATGGGAATTACTGAAAAAGGCCGTCAGCTTGGCCGTACATTAGGCTTTCCTACATTAAATATTTATCCTGATGAAAATAAGTTTTTGCCCGCAGACGGTGTATATTCTACACGTGTGACGCTGGATGGCGAAGCAATGCAAAGCATTACAAATATTGGATTTCGTCCGACTGTTAATGCTTCTCATGCTATGGTTCATCGTTCAGTGGAGACGCATATTTTAAACAGTGTTGGGCATTTTAAAGAAGAGACTTATCATCGTCCTATCAAAGTTGAATTTTTAAAATTTATTCGTTCGGAAAAGCGTTTTGATACTTTAGACGAGCTAAAACAACAAATTTTGCAAGATATTCATTTTGCTACTTGAAATATTCTTATACCCCTATTATAATACTTAATACAGAGCCTGGGATGCTCGACACCCTATTATTTTGAACCTACAGATGTAAAATGGGAGTCTTATTTATTGCAAGGTCTACGTCGTGCCATCTTTGAGTGGAAGGCGGAAGCCTTGTTGCGGACACCCCCCTAGCCCAAGGCTAGGTGTCAAAATATAGGACCGGTATTCTGGGTTATTTTATTGTTTTTTAGGTGAATATTTTGAATGATGCTACACTTTTAGCAAAGGCTCAAGAGGAGTTAAACTTAGGACAAGCCGCTAATTCTCAAGCCTTTGAAGAAATTTTAAGGCGGTATGAACGGCTTATTTATCATGTCTCCCGCAGATATTTTCAAAATGCGGAAGATGCCATGGACGCTAGCCAAGAAGCGGCAATAAAAATTTATAATGGATTAACACGTGTAACAATTAAAGAAGACGGTAGTTTAAAGGCATGGATTTGTACAATCACTGCACGGGTTTGCCTAGATGTTTTACGCAAACGCCGCCCTCAAACTGTCGAATTAACTGAACTCACTCCAGTTGCGCCCCTACCCTCTGCTGAAAATTCTGCCGAAGGCAATGAACGTGTAAAAGAAATTTTAATGGCTATCAACAAATTGCCAGACGACCATAGAATGGTAATAATACTTAGAGATATGCAAGGGCTTAGTTATGATGAAATAGCAGAAACTTTAAAGATAACAGTGGGTACTGTAAAGTCACGTATTTCACGGGCAAGGGCTGGACTAAAAAAGATGATGTTTGATTAAGAATTTTTTGACTTTTTTCTCTTTGTAGGGTATATTGACAAGTGACAGTTTCTAAGATTAAGGACGTGATAATGATGAACAAAAGTTCCATTAAAAAGACTTTCATTGCATTTATTGCCACCATTACGTTAATCATTGCATCTGCAACAGTTGCATTAGGTTTTTTTGTGGCAGACAGTGATGTCATTTTTCCAAATGTTTCGGCTGAAGGGGTGGATTTGTCTGGTATGACGATTGCTGAAGCCAATAATCGACTAATTAACTTAGGCTTTGAGACCAACGCAGATTCTGTTGCAGTGACGGTGAATTTTCCTAATGGAATAAGCTTTACCATCTTAGGCAATGACGCTGGTTTGTCATTAAATGCAGAGGAGACTGTGCAGGCGGCATTTTCACATGGCAGAAACGGCTCTTTCTTTGGAAATACTTTCGCTTTTGTGGGTTCATTACTGGGTGAAACTGATTTGAATGGCACCAGTGAACCTGTGCTAAATGAACACTTTGTACGAGAGAAAGTAGCCGTACATACACAAGCTTTTAACGAGACACTTCATGAAAATGCATCATATATCATTGATGATTATAAGATTACCATTGTAACGGCAGGTTTTGAGCCTGTTAATGAAAATGAATTATTTAATCTTGTTGAAGAGACCCTTTTTATAGCTTTGCAAGAGGGTACACATTTGACTGTGGATTTCATGCCTGCTTTATCTGAGTCAATAGACATTGATTTAAGTAGACTTTATGATATGCTTCACATAGACGCTGTTGATGCTGTTTATGACCCTGAAACATTCAGCGCAACGCAAAGCACCACAGGTGTAAGTTTTGATTTAGACGCAGCCACGGCACAATTAACAGCCGCTAATATTGGAGAAGAATTTATCATTCCTCTCGTATTTACTGAACCAGAAGTTACAACTGAATATCTGCAAGATAGACTTTTCCGTGACGAACTTGCCAGCAGAACCACCCATGTTGCAGGAACAAATGCCAGATTGAATAATGTCACACTTGCGGCTTCATATATAGACGGTCTTGTGCTTAACCCTGGCGATGTATTTTCTTTTAATGAAGTCGTTGGCAGACGCACAGCAGAACGGGGATTTCAAAACGCAGGGGGATTTCGAGATGGGCAACTGGTTGATATGATAGGCGGGGGCATTTGTCAAGTATCGTCCACGTTGTATGACAATGTACTTCATGCATATCTCGAAGTCATTGCACGACGCGCCCATTCACGCCCAATTGCGTATCTTCCCCTTGGGCATGATGCAGCAATATACTGGGGACAGCTTGACCTACAATTTAGAAATAACACCCCCTACCCTATAAGAATTGAAATTGAATTTGATGGACGCAGTATGACCTCACGTTTCATTGGCACACGCACCAGTGATTACACAATAAGGATTGCATCATATTCTACTGCAACGCCTTTTGAAACCACTCGGCGCGCAGATGCCAGCGTACCTTATGGGGAAACAAGAGTGGAGTTTGCAGGAGCAAATGGTTTTGTCACACGCACATATCGTGTTATCTACGACACAGAGGGTAATGAAATAAGCCGCACGTTTATTGCCAGAGATGTATACCGTGCGCAAAATCGTATTCTTTTAGTACCTTTAGCGAACGCTAGTGAATAATCACCCATTTAAAAAATCATAAAATAAAAGGACGGAAAATTTCCGTCCTTTTATTTATATATTATTTACATAAAAAAACTTTTTCCCAAACATGTCACAAAACACTTCTCATGAGTCGTTATACATGTACAATCGATTGTAAACTACACACGAGAGGAGAATGGATATTTTAGTGGATACGAAAGCCGCGGCATCTGTAGACATCACTTTGGAGCAAATGATAAATGCCCATGGAAAAGCCATTTTAAGATATTGTCATCTTTTGCTTAGAGATTATCATGAGGCACAAGATGTCGTGCAAACCACATTTTTAAAAGCGTTTTATTCTAATGCATCTGCCGATTATATGAATGGCGAACTTTCTCCGCTTTTGTACAAAATTGCCTATAATCAATGTATAGATATTTTGCGCAAGCGTAAGCGGTTCTTCAGCTTTATGGAACGCGAAAAACACACTGTCAAAACATTTTATCAAATGGAAGACGGCATGAGTGAGGAAGTCAGTACCGCGCTAGGAACACTTAATCCAAAAGACCGCGCTTTGGTCATAAGCCGTCTTATAGATGATATGGATTATGACGAGTTAAGCAAAATTTATAATGTATCTGCCGCAACATTGCGTAAGCGATATGAGCGGGCAAAGAAGCGATTGGCAGAAGCATTACGTGAGCAAGGATTGGAGGGGCAATATGGAAAAAAATAGATATGACCAAGATGAAATGCTCATCCTAAACGCCCTAAAAAGCGTACAAACTCAAGATTTTAATATGATGAAAGAGATTGAAGAAAAAATGAAAAAAACCAAACGACCTATAAAAAAAGGGGTTATTCTTGCCATTGCAGCAGTATTACTTTTAGGTACAACCGCCTTTGCTACACAGTATCTTGGTGGTTTTGACCGTTTGCGTGATATTGTTGGTGAAACATACGCAGAAAACCTCACACCCATTGAAATAGCCACTGATGACGCAGACCAAGAGATCATTTATGATGGTATACGGGTGGAGCTTGTTGCCGTAAATGTGGAGGGTAATGCCGTAGACGTATATTTCACACTAGAAGATACGACAGGCAACCGCCTAAGTAATGGCTTTCGCGTTGAAAACACCTTAGTACCGACAGATGATGATTTTCCAATGGACGCATGGACGGGTTCATACAGAGGAACAGAGGTGATTCACACCGATGAAAATGGCATTGTGACAATGCACGCCAGTCATGAGTTTGGCGTAAACGTAGAAGGTATGGAACTTACATTTCATCTTTGGGAAATCATGTTTGATGTACAAGACGAACAACACGCATCTGTTGCAGTCAACTTGGCTAATTTTTTAAACAATAGCGACTATATCATTTATCAATATGAAAACCCAAATCCATGGGGTACAGCAATACAAACCCTTAATGTGGATAGTTGGGAAATGGCAGAAAGCATACGGTCATCATATGAGGAAAGCATACGCACCGAAGGTATCCCTGTACTTGTACCAGGTAACGCAGATATTTCTTTAGCCTCTTTCTTTGACTTTGCCGATGCACGTGCTTCTATTTCCAGCATTGGTGTAATTGATGGAAGACTTCACATTCAAGTATACCACCCCGAGCGCAGAGTGCTTGAAGAAGCAGGATGGGAAGGGTTTTCACGCCTTTCATTATTTCATGGTTCACTTGAAGAACTCAATCTCCTCCGCGCTGAAAGGCAAGCATATTTTGATGCAGGATACGAGATTTGGGAAATCAACGCATATGAACTTTGGAATGGAACCCGCAATGCAGATATGACAGTATGGTTTTACATTGATGCAAATGGTGAGACATTCTTCCACAATCCATTGGGTATCGGTGAAGATGGTCATGCTTACACGATAAACGACCCACGAGTCATAGGAAGTTCTAGATTTGATGAGCATATTTTTGATATAGATTTTGATACCCTCCACGAATATGTACTCATTGCCCACACTTTCAGTTATCAAACCCTTCCTGTACAATGGAATATAACATTTACAGTAGAGTAATAAAAAAAGCGGCTTTAGGAAAATGATAAGCTCCCCTCAAAGTAGACAGTGAAAAAAACCACTGGAGCAGAGAGGGGAGTTTTTCGGTGAGCAAATTCAAATTCAGTCTTGAAACAAAAATGGCAGTAGCCGAAGCGTATGTCACAGGAAAAGCATCAGCACTGCAATTAGTG